>PPYF01000513.1_pt1 | contig 11421 bp, 16 predicted proteins | sample 1559871 | NCBI WGS metagenome assembly PPYF01 (sample SAMN08240021, study PRJNA423297) | Human gut metagenome, whole genome shotgun sequencing project. | reverse complement strand
ACATTCTGTTGGTTACAATTAGTAATATTAGCAGTCTTTAAGTTATAGTTATCAGACAGATTAATATTTGTTAGACTACTTAAATCTGATAATGTAACAAAGTTATCTTCTCTACCTCCAGTAAGCTAAGCGTTATTTACTATCTTAACATCAGATAGATTAGGACAGTTCTCTATATCTACAATCTCAAGATTGATATTACTATCAACTATAAGTTTCTGTAAGTTCTCACAATGCGTAATCTTTACACTTCTCAAGTTCGCATAACCAGTAAGATTAAGTTCTTTAATAGTATTACAATCTTCTATATATACAGAACTTAAGTTATTACATCCTGAAAGATCTAAGTCTGGAAGATATTGCTGATGTATAAGTCTTAAGTCCATAATATTACTATTTGTGATATTAAGACTCTATAAAGGTACATTCGTTGGTATGAATATATTTGTAATACAATTACTACCAGAAATATCAATATCAGTTAACTTTGTAAACTTAGTCTTAGCATTAGTAGTACCAGGATTCTGCTCAATATCAAGATAGAATGAATCACCACTAACAGCACATGCTGTATTTGCAAAGTTTATAGTTCTAACCTCAGATACACTTGCTTGTCTAAACACATCAAGACTAAACTGACCACTAAAGTACTTATTGTTATGCATATCTATAGTATGTATAGCAGGCAAACCAAGAGGATCAATATTTAACTCATTTATAGATTTAGCAATAGAGCTAATCTTCATATTGTATAATGGAGTCAATTTATCTCCAAGTTCTATAATTGAATTAGAGTTATTAATAGTCCAAGTATAAGGACCACCTTGCTGCATATTACCAACATTAACATAAGTCTTTGTATTGTTTGGTAGGAAGTAGAACGCCTGAACAGTATCACCAACAGCTATTCTTGATATAACTGGACAGTTAGATGTTACTGGTAAAGCATCAACCTAAGTACCAGCAACAGTGGCATTAACTGTAACGTCAGTGTTATTCTTAAACGTCATAGCTGCTTGCCTCTTAGACATATCTCTCCATCTGAATAAACTATCCAAGAATACAACGTGTTTCTTAAGCCACGTTCTATTATGAGCTACTTTACGACCATGAAGCTTTACAATATCCTTAGCATTTGTAATGATATTACTTGTAAACTGAAGCATATACTTAAGCTTGTAGTCATAGTTAAATATAAGAGATCCACAAAGCTCTGTTTGCTTTACAAAGTACTTATCTGTAAAGTAATTCATAAATGTATCATAACCATTAGCGTTTGCTAACGCTTCAGTAAAACTTCTAAACTCATACCAATACTGTGCATATATAGAGTTTACTGTATCTTGTCCATCTCTCCACTTTGCTTTTGTAAATGGAGTGTCAAGAGAAAGCCACAGTTTGTTAGTATTTGCAGATACTGTAGTTTTAGACAAACCTTTATCATGGTTAAACGTTTCAGCTACATATTTCATACCTTGTGTAGCGTTCTCAGATGTAGCCTGATTGGTTATGTACTTAATCCATACATCTGGATCAATCTTAAGCTCACCTTGGTTATCACTACCATTAGCAGTATCAAGGTCATAGAAGTCAACATAGAATGTAGATCCGTCCCATGTTCTATATGTAGAGTTCTTACCAAAGTTATCTACAAGACCAAAGTAGTTACATATAATAAAGTATTTAAAAGCACTATCTACGCTAAATCCCATATTATCACTAATACTATTAGGATCAACTATAATCTATTGCTTTCTATTTAACTTGCTATAATTACCACTTGAATCAACTGTATACTGATCATAAGAACCAGAGATCATAGGAATTGTATTAGATCCGTTAACATCACTTGAATAACAACCTTCAATAGGTAGCTTCATGATGTTTGAAACGAACTCTTTAAAGCCAGGATAATCTGAAGTTCTTTTACCACTTGGGAATCTAACTTCATACTTCTGATTTAGAATATTATCATCATTCTACCAGAAGTCACCCTTACTTGTATCAAGATCTTCTGGAAGACTATTTGTTATTCTTTCAAATCCTACAAGAGAGTTAGTATCCTTAATCTCAATCCAAGCAGATTTATCTTGATCAAACGTTTCATCTACCTCTACATTGTCAGCATAGAATGGGAATGTTGTAACCTGAACAGGATTATGGTCTGTAGCATTCTTTATTGACTTGACCTACTTAAAGCCTAAGTTTCTATGAGCATCACGACCAATGTTAAATGAGTATACACCTAACGGCGTAACAGATAATGTATTCTGAGCGTCTGTATAGAACTTTATGATAACAAACACAGGGAAACCTTCAACTGTATGTTTAAGAGTAGCTGTAGGTTGTTGTGTTTTAACATACTGAGAATCATATACATTCTTTAAAGCTGCAGGATCAAATGGGAAGTAAGGATTATCCTTCTTACCAAGTTCAGTATTTATAAATGAACCAATAGCTGCGTTATTAGCATGAGAGCTATCTACAATATCAGCCTTAAGTGTATAAGTTTGCTCTGGTATCCATGTTGACTTAGGAGTAAATATAGTACCAGTTGGTAATGTAATATTTAAGTTCTTTACTGAGTCTTTAAGAGTAGATGTACCCTGAAGGCTTATAGTAGCATTCTTAATAGTCTTTACAGAATTATCTGTATTTGAACCATCATTGCTAATACCAATTGGATCCCAGTACTGAACAACTTTATTCTCTGTCTCTGGTAATGTTACAGAAGATGAAGACTGTTGTTTAACAAATGAATTGAAAGACCAAGAAGAATCATTACTAACATCAATAAGCATAATTGGAACACCAATCTCTTTTGCGTTCTCAGTAAGCTTATTTACATCAAGTCTATTATTAGAGTCAAGCAAGAAGTCTATAGTATATTGCTGTGCGTCTTGATTATATAACAAAGACTTAATATTACCGTCAGCATCTCTTGAACAGAAGTTCTTCTTTAACTCTGCATCAATTCTACCATAGTTAGGAGCACTGTTAACATAATTTGTAGCTATAATATTATTTATATGCTGACACATTATATCAAACTCATTAAGAGCTTCTGTATAAATTCTAATACTATATATATTAGTATCACACTTATTTATTAAGTACTCCTTGCCACCTTTGATGTATCTTCTACAACCTACATATAAACTATCACCCATCTTTATTCTGGTTGACAATTTACGTACTGCTGATACTACACCATCAAGATAAACCTTAACAATGTATTCTATATTACCATCAACTAACTGTGAGTAACAAACTATTGCAATATCATTATCAATGTTATCTTCAAGTTCAAGAACTCTCTGATTGTCTATATACAAACCATGTACGTCTATTGATATACCATTTGTAATATCACCTAAGTTATTATCAGCTACAGATACATCACCAGAGAACAATATAGTTCTATTATCATCTGGATGATAGTCAGCATGATAATGTAGACATATTGTATATACATCACCTAAAGATGATAGTAAGTCATCAAACTTATAATCTGAATTATCAAGCTTAAACTTATTTATAATACCAGTAGCTCCATTACTTACTCTGTAATAGAATTCTCCAGTATCTTTAACACTAATAGCAGATCTAACGTTCTGTTTAATTGTTGACATGTTAGACTTAGCTACCTTTGATTTAAGCTTATACAAAGTATTGCTATATGGAAACTCATATGTACCTTGATTAAAGTTTCTTGCAGTCATGTCAAAGATACAGTTATTATACATATTAAATGTATCATTGATATAGTTAACCTTTGACTTAATAAACTTTACATAGTATATAGCTTCTGCTGTTTTATCACCAGCTTTAACTACAACTCTTACTTTAGATACTTTATCTTTTATAGCAAACTCTTTATTTGATACAGATATATAATCTTTAACTGTTTGTGCAAATATACCAGGCTAATTAGATCTAACTTGAGTATCATCAATAAATATATCATAGTTAAATGACGTTAACTGTGATACATATGGAGTAAACTCAAGATACAAACTACCATCCATATTAACCTCTACTGGATTATTCTAATCCTTACTCATAACATTAGTTGAAATCATAATGTTATTAGATACAAGAGTTAATGAAGATTTAATAGTTTTAGTAATATTCTAATCTTGTTTATTTGTAAGAGTTTGTTTTACTGTATATACATCTATCCACTTTGTATCTTCTGTAAACAAGTCAGACAATTCTATAGAGTTAGTCTATTGATTTGTAGAAGCTACACTTATGTCATAAGACTTCTAAATAGTATTACTATTGCCCTATATAGTTAAATCTAATGTATACTGACCAATAGTACCAACACTATATTGTAGTTTGATAAATGATGTATTAAGAGTTGTTAACGAAGCAGCAACATCTTCACACTTTAATACAATGTTATTATCAATAACGGATCCACTCCATTGACCTTGACCGTATACACCATTACTATCATCATTATAAGATGCTGATATAACTAATCTACCAGTATGGTTATTCAATGATTTAGCAATACTTGTATAAGGTATAAAGAATACACTATTAGATGCATTTACTGATGTAGCATACACCTTCGTACTACCAACGTAAGCTGATATTTCCCAAGGCTTATTATATTTAACAGAAATGCCTTCAACGTTAACTTGCAAGCCATCTTCTCCCATATTAATAGTAGAATTAGACTATTTATTATTAACCTTGATTGTTACTGATAATTCTTCTCCTGATGGCGCTGTACCTCCACCACCACCAGATCCGCCTCCACCGTGAAGTGCAAGCCAGGATATATTTCCTTGCGCTATAGAAAGATCATCTTTTAATCTTTCAATAGCAGTATCTACTGATATTACCGATTCGTTAGCTTTAAGCATTTTGGGATTAGTTAGCGACACTCCTTTAGCATCGCTACTCATTAATATCTCCCATTTGCTACGATCGGTATTAAATTTCTTTAAGTTATTCATTATTAAAAGATTAAAGAGTTATTGTATACGTTTCTGTGCTTGTTATATTATAAGCTTGTTTATCAGCTTCAGAAGTAGGTTCGCAAGTCATACTAACAGTAGTTAGATTAGGAATCTGTTTGTTTGGATCCCACTTAGCAGTGTTCTTATCTTCATTAACATCCCATACGCCATGTATCTGTTTAGCCTCAACAACTACAGAGTTGTTTGTAACTTTATACTTTATATACATAGGATAATGCTGCTTTCTATTCTCATTAGGAGTAGTAGCATTAGATGCTGCCTTAAAGTAAGACATAAGCCAAGGTATTAAGTATTCATCTCCAGAAGGCTGTTCTTTATTAGAAACAAGCTTATATCCAGTAGCCTAAGACATAACGTATGTAGGAGCTGTAATTGTGTCTACAAGCTCGTATCTTGCGTAGTTGTTAGATGGATCAATATCTTGCTGTCTTGTAACCTGAATTACTGGACGTCTTGATAAAGTATCATCAACATCTGCCATTATATCAATAGCTGGATTAACCTTGTTCTCAGATGTAATGTAATTCTCTGGTGCATCATATATAGGCTTACTTAATGTATAAGTATGTTTATGTCCACCAAACACCATCTTTATTCCATGCTTCTTAAACAGTCTTGAGAATCTATATTTACCAGCAGTATTATGTGTATTAAGATGAGAACCTTCTCTACCAGCGCTACCTTTCATAAACTGCCAAGTAACCATTGTAAATGGCATTTCGTGCATATATACAAATGGCTTCTTAACAAGCTTACCTGAATTCATAAGTGATTCAAACCAAGTCTCTATACTCTGATTAGCAGCTTGTGCGAACGATGCATCTGCTATACCATTATTATATGTCTTACTTGAAGCTTCTGCAGTTTCTGAATTCAAACATACAAAACTAAAGTCTCCATATATATAATAGTATAAAGAGTATAAAGGATATGTACCTCCATTCCAAGTAAAGTTATAATCAAAGTCTGGATCAAGCTCAAATGTAAAGTATCTCAATACGTTAATATGATTGAACTTAGAGGTAGCGTCTTCTCCGTCTGTAAGAAGAGTTGGCTGTTCACTACATAGGTCATTGTTACCTATAGTAAACATCTCTGTCTTATTTGGAATAAACGTATCAAGAGCTTCATAGTAATCAATCCACTCATTCTCTCTATTACCACTCTGTGCTATATCTCCAGTATTAACTAAGAAGTCAAAGTTCTCTTCAGCCATTATACCAGCAGATCTAAACCATGGTCTATAATCTAACCAGCTGAATCCCTATTGATCAGTCTCTTGTATAAAAGTAAATCCATTAGCAGCAACATCTGAATTACTTGCTACATTTGTTTTATAGATCTTACTCTTATATGATTCGTCTGTAAATCTACCTACTTGATATTCATACTCTCCAGCCTCAAATGTATTGCTTAATACAACCTTATGAGTTGTTACCCACATACCACTTGGAGTTCTCCATCTGAGTCTCTTATAATGATCTATGAACTTATTTATAGCTGCAGTGTTATTCTTATCGCCTTGTGTTATAGATCTAACTACAGTCCATTCAGTCTAACCAACTTTTCTGTATCTAAGATATTCGTCATAGTTACCAACTGATACCCAATTGAAACATCTTGATGCTTTATGAGTGTCTCCCGCTGTAGCATGTATACCAAATGTACATCTAACACAGTTAGGTTTAAATGGATCAAACGATGTCTTATTTGTAAAGAAGTTCTTGCCTTCCCATGAAGCTTTTGGAGTAAACTTCTATTTAAGACTATCTGGGTAGTAGTACATTGGTACGTTACCTGCAAACTATGTCTATGTATTCATATTTATATATGTCCATAAAGACTTAGTTTTTCTTGCACCATATGCCTTATTACCTTGCTTAGAAGGTTCAAGCATAAACCATCTTACATATACACAATCTTTAGCATTATCTGTGCTATTAACCTGGAATGTAGCATCACCTTCATATACAGAACCTGAACCAAATCCACAGCTATCAATATAGCCTTGATATGTGAAGTTCTTATTCCATGGAGACTTCAACTCTCCTTTATCAAGAGGATTACCTTGCTGATCATATACCCAGTTGTTATCAATATCACCAACACATAGATAGAAGCTTGAAGCGTCTTGGCTAAATCCTATTGGATTATCTCCATCCATCCATATTTGATCATATGAATTAACTTCTATGAATGCGCTCTTATTAGTATTACATCTCTGTCCACGTATCAAATATGTAGAACCAGCTTTTATAATACCATCAAGTTTAAGTGTCTTCCACTTAAAACCATTATGACCATTACCGTATAGAGTTCCATCTGTATATAACAACATTAAACCATTTAGATTAATATCGCTATTTGAACCATTTGCAAGCTCTATAAAGTTATGACTACATATCTGATTATCATTGTTTACACCACCACAGTATACTTCATTTATACATAACAAATGATCAACATATACTTTCCATGCTGGGTCAACGTTACCAACTTTTGTAACCTGAATACTCTTCTTTCTTACTGTTATCTTACCATTCTGATCAACTTGTACGTTGTAAGCAGAATCCCCATCTGTAAATGTAAGATGATCAAGATGTGTAGCATATAAGTCGTCTACAGATATACCCCCACCTGATCCACCAGAAGACTGTTCGCTTCCTACTACATTAAACTTACCATCTTTATACAGAACAACTTTCTTTCTATCTGTATAGTACAGAAGTTCACCATCTATAAGATTCTACCTATTCTTACTAAAGTTAACAGCTGTATCCATCTTTATAGATATATGGTTAACTGTAGGTTCTACACCAGTTGTATTTGGCTGAGTAGGATCTGTATTAACAGTATGTTCTTCTGTTATCTCAGTAGGTCTAATAGGGTCTGCTGCACGCATGATCATCTACCTTGCACTGGAGTTAGAATCTCCAGCTACAATGCCATTAAGGATCATCTTATTTATAGTACCCATATTTGAGTATATATCCCTAATAGCTTCTTTAATCTTTAATAGCTCGTCTGAATTAGAGCTATCTAAATGGACACCTTCACTGGTGTCTAACCATAGTACATCTTTTGTACTTGGCTCAACTTCGCCAACATATAAAACATTGCTTATATTAAAGTTGTTTATAATGTTGCGTAATTCTTTTATAGAAGTGGAATTATGTTCTATACCCGTAGTATTAGCTTCTATAAGTCTACGAGCATCATTTATAATGTTATCTTTGCCATCTATGTAGTTCTTAAGCTTATCTATCTATGCTTTAAGATCAACATAATCAACTGGAGGTAAATTACCACCTCCACTATGACCACCAGAACTAAATCCACCTTTCAACAATATCTTCCTAATGGAATTGGCGTCTAATATATCTCCTTCTTCAAATACTTGTCTTGTGATACTATCGCTATCACTAAACATAATAACTCGAGGAGTCTTTGGATTAAACACATTTTCCACAAGTCTGGAACCAAAAAGTTTAGATTTCTTCATGTGCTATAATTTATATAATTATACAAACAAGGAAAGGGAACTACACATTATTGTGTAATCCCCTTACCGTCGGAATATTGCCAGTACCATTTACGACGCCATTCCGCATAGCCTTGTCACGCGTTACTCAGCTATCTCAGATCCGCTCACGGAATCCGCCGCTACCATAGTAGCATCTGTAGTAGTACTCTCAACGTCTTGAGTCTTCTCTGCAGCTGCATCAGGCGCGCTCAACTTCTCATCGCTGGAACCATAACCACCTTCACCACGTTCTGTCTCACTAAGCTCTGCTACCTCTGTAATTGTAACTTCTGGAATAGGCATGATAATCAACTGAGCAAATCTCTCACCAACCTTGTATACAGCTGGAGCAGCATCAGTAGTAACATGCATCTTAGCAGTAATCTCACCACGATAACCAGAATCAATTACACCTACAGCATTAGTCAAAAACATAGACTTCTTAGAAATAGAAGAACGAGGGAACACTAAACCAACATGGCCTTCTGGAATTTCTACAGCCAGACCGCAATGGTATACAACAACAGTTTGACCACAATCATTTGGTTCAAGTGTAATATCTGTTGCTGTCAAGTCAAGTCCTGCGTCACCTTTGTGTGCGCGTATAGGCAATACAGCCTTTTCATCTAATCTTTTAATTTTTAGTTCCATTCGTATTTAGTTAAAATTATACATAAATAAGTCACCCCACTAGGATTCGAACCCAGACTAAGGAGGTTAGAGCTCCCTGTGCTAAAAACCATTACACCATAGGGCAATAATGTGCGGATTTTAAAGATGCCGCACCATCTTATATAAACATTTAATCAAATGTTATTGATTAAATCATTTACTTTGATATAAATGTAATGTAGATAAATTTTTATACTAAAATCAATTTTATTATGAAAAATAAAAATGTAGTTGCGGAGGCAGGATTCGAACCTACGTCCTTCAGGTTATGAGCCTGACAAGCTACCACTGCTCTACTCCGCAATATTAGCTCTTTGATAGAGCTTATGAAAATATCATTTCTTATAGTCAATCCATCTTTACAGCGTGGATAATCTGTTGTTTCTATTAAGCTGAAGCGCTTATTTTATCACAACAACAATCAGTCCCTTTATCAGGCTTATTACGTTCTTCAATATTAGTCTTAATATAATTAGCAACAGCATCATTTCTGAATGTTACAATCTCAGCAGCATCACCTCTACTGAATGTAAAAACAATATCATCTTTCTTAACATTGAATATTTTGCCATTCATTGATACTTCCATATCGTCAAGAGCTACAAATGTATCACCCATTGACAACCATACAGAAGGGATTGTTGCAAGTTCAAATACTCCGTTATTTTCTGCAATGCTATAAATAGCACCTCTAACTTCAACAGCTTTCTTCATGATTACTTATTCTTACGTGTTACCCAATTCCACAATCTCTTAATAAGAGAAGCCTTCTTAATTACAACCTGACCGTTCTTAACCTTAAGAGACTCACCCTCCTTAAGTTCAACTGCGCTAACCTTTGTAATGTTACAATCACCATTTGAGAAGTTAAGTGCTGTGCCAGTGCTAAAAGCTTCATTCAAGAATTCGTTAATAGCTTCCTTCTCTACAATGTCACAATACTGTGCGAACATGTGCTTGTCAATTGGTGCGCCATTGTTAATGTTACCTTCTACTGTACAGATAACAACATCATCGTATGTCTCACATTTTGAGAGGTCGATGTTAAACTTTGCGTAATCTTTCTTTGTGTACTTCATTTTGTAGTATATTCTTTTTGTTTATTATCCTTATATCTTCTTTTAAGCTTAAACTTAAATAGCTTGTTAAAAAGTATATCGCTTGTATCGTCTGACTTCATTATTTGTTCAGTCTATTTGAACACATGTTGACAAACTTTCTTTACAACATCAAAGTCATATCCTGTTTCTTTAGATATTTCTCTGGAGATAGAATCTATATCTATCATTTACAAACAGCTACTATATCGTAGTAATGAACTAATTTACTGTCTTTAAGTAAATCAAAATACTCGCCTCTCATATTTCTAACAAGAACAACATCGCCAACATTTATCTCGTATGGCATATTCTCTTTATGTTCAAAAGAAAGCGGAGTCTTAATTACTACAGCTTTACGAAAATCGGATTCTACTTCTTTTACCTCAGTCTCAACCTTATCAAAGTCTACAGCTTCTACGCCGTTATCATCTTTCTTTGCAGGCTTTACATCGACTGGTTTACTAAACTCTTTCTTTACCTTGATCGGGTCCAACAGCTTAACTAAGAATGCGTCTGTGAAACTATACTCAATCTTATTAGCAATGCTTTCAGCAAGCTGTGACTGATCCATTAATTTGTTATCTTCCATTACTTCTTTAACTCTCTAAGGTGGCTTAAAGCCTTAATCAAATTCTTTAAAACTGTGCCCTTCTCAACCTTCAAACAAGCTGGCTTATCATCGAAGTCACGATCAAGATTATCAAGCTCCTCATTGTAACGATTGAGCATAATATCAATCTCGTCAAATACATTTCTGAATGTATCGTTCTTCTTATAGTCAACTTCCTCAAGATAACCATTCTTAATCAACTCCTGTGCGTATACAGAATCAATTTTGAATGTAGCACTAAATGAAAACTTAGAATCGCCAGACTCTGTCTTATCAACAGAACTATCACTGTCTGTAAATACGTAAGACTTACCGTCTTCTGTTAGAGTCAACTTATCTCCAATCTCGAGATTAAAGAATGGCTCGATTACTTTTAATTCTTTCATCATAGTCGTATATTTTTGTGAAATTCGATTGCGTAACGTAAGAGTAGCTTAATTTGGTTGCAAAATTGAAATATTTTTGTAATTTGCAACTTTTGGGTATATATATCCGTTATGGGGGATATAGGGGGTAGGG
>PPYF01158257.1_pt1 | contig 11422 bp, 9 predicted proteins | sample 1559871 | NCBI WGS metagenome assembly PPYF01 (sample SAMN08240021, study PRJNA423297) | Human gut metagenome, whole genome shotgun sequencing project. | reverse complement strand
CAATGGCTCTGTAAAAATCCTGATCGATATTGCAGAATACTTCCATGTCAGTATGGATTATCTTCTTTTGGGCCGAGATTCTTCTAGGGATCAGTTTCAAAATGAACTGCAAACCGCTATAGATCATCTTGAAAAAATCAAAGGTCTTTTATAATCACTTCAGTCAAAACCACCGGCTGAGCCGGTGGCTTGAGTAAGCCTTAGAAGGGCATAATACTAGCAAAGCCCCTTAAGGGGCCACGAATGGGTCTGCCAACTGCATTCCTGTCTCGTGGCAGGCCCCTCAAGGGGCCTTTTATTTACGCCTTGGTTCCCTTGCTGCCCGTAAACGGGTCCGTGAATTCCTTAAGGCTTAACTGGTCTGCAATTTGATCTTGTTATGGTCCGGGCAGGCTTCTGCTTCAATTATTTCAATATCCTTTTGCTCGCATAGTTTGCGAAGTATCTGACCAATATCCTTTTTGATTTCACCAAACAATTTTCTATAAAAACGATTTTCATTATGTTGCATTCATTCTGCCGGGCTTATGAAAAGGCAGGCATTTTTCTTGCTTTCATCATCCTGCAAACAGATGGTTAAGCACTACTGGGTATCAATATCAAAAAAGTCTTTATTTGAGTTCAGAATTCATTGAAGATCAAAGGATCATTCGGATTGCAATTACTGTATGAATATGCTATGATTACGTTGAAAATCATTCGTGTTTCAACTGATCAAACAGGGAGCGTATGAACAGCCATGAAGCGTTTGCAGGATATTGCAGATCAAGTTGGTGTAAGCCGGACAACAGTGTCCAATGTGCTGCACGGCAACACAAAAAAAGTTTCCAAGGAAATGATCCGGAAAATTTCGGAAATTCTGAACCAGGAGGGCTATGTCCCGAATACATCTTCCCGTGAGCTGACCCGCAAATGGTCCTGCATCATTGGACTGGTGCTGGGCTACAGCCGTATCCACGGCATCCCTTCTCTGCGCGATACCTTTGTGGCAGAATTTCTGTCTGGTGTAGAAGAGACAGCCCATCGAAACGGATATTATGTCATGCTGATCAATGGCCAGGACAAAAATACGGACCGGGTGGCAGAGATTGCCTCCCGATGGAATGTGGATGGTCTTGTCGTTCTGGGACTGGACGAAAAGAAATACAAGGAGTTGCGCAGGCAACTCAACAAATATATGGTCCTGATTGACACCTATCCCGAGGCGGAGTACCACTACGTCAACGTGGGGACTGATGATTTCGGCGGCGGCGCCATGATTGCAAAGTATCTGCTGGACAACGGGTACACCCAGGCCATCTTTGCCGCCGAGTGTGATACCGGCGCAGACCATTACCGCTGGAAAGGATTTCAGCATCAGATGCGCTCTGCCGGGATTGACTGCGGAGAAGAGCGCCATATTCTTCTCCCCGAGGATCTTTCTCTGCGCCGTGTCATGTACGGCCACTATTTGGATCGCTTTGTCCAGGCCAGGGCTGTGGCCCTGGCCTCTGACTATGATGCGGCGGAAGTGATGAATTATCTGCAGGACCACGGCATACAGGTGCCGGAGCAGGTCTCCGTCACCGGGTTTGACGACTGCATCTATGCAGAACTCATGCATCCCCCTCTGACGACAGTGCGTCAGAACGTCCCGGCCAAAGCAGAGGCCGCCGTGGAACTGCTGGTGCGTCTGATTCGGCAGGAACCGGTGGAGTGTAAAAATTACGTTCAGCCTGTTGAACTGATCTGCCGCAACTCGGTGCGCGAATCAACCCCCAACGCCGCGCCCTGGTCAAAAGATCTGCACAAAACCCACAAATAATTCTTGTGGTATTTGTCAGTTTCGTAGGAAACGTTGCGCAAAACCCTTTTCAAATCCTCTTCGGTTTTGTATAATGAGCTCGTCAAAAAGACACGCTGCGCAGCCTGTCAGAACGAGACATATACAAACTGGAAGAGGATTTGTTTTTTGTATCCTGGATGGAGCAGACAAAAAACGAATTCCGGAAAATCCGACTGAACATCGTGGAGGATTTTATTATGAGAAAGATTTCGCGCAGATCGTTTTTGAAGGCTGCCACCGTTGCCTGCGCACTCACCGCACTGACCGCCTGCGGAGGCGGCGATGAATCTGCCGCCGTTTCTGTGGCCAAGGACGAAAACGGAGCCTATGTGGACACCCTGACCATCACCCTGGGCCGTTTTGCGGAACCTTCTGCTGCTGCCCTGTTCCCGGAAGGCCAGACTTTTGAAGACAACGCCTACACCCGTTACATTGAATCCAAGCTCAACGTGGATCTGGTGGACAGCTTTGAAGCAGGCGGCGACGCTTACACCAACCAGCTGGCCACCTGCGTCGCCTCGGGCGAACTGCCCGACATCCTGACCGTCAACAGCTACGACACCTTTGTCCAGATGGTGAACAACGGCCTGACCTATGACCTGACCGATGTGTACGAGGAGTACGCCTCTGACTACATCAAGAGCCTCTACGATTCCTACGACGGCCGCTGCCTGGGCATGGCAACCTTTGACGGCCGGCTGATGGGTATTCCCGGCACGAACCCCGACAACAGCGTCCCTGTCCTGTGCTGGATGCGCAAGGACTGGCTGGACAAGCTGGGCATCAACCCCGACCCCGACGGCGACCTGTGCATCACGCTGGATGACATCGCCGCTGTGGCCAGGGCCTTTGTGGACGCCAATGTAAGCGGCGGCAACCGCACCGTGGGCATGGCTTTTTCCGGCAATGATATCGGCGATGCCATGTGCATCGCCAACGCCATGGGCGGCTACATCGACCGATGGATCGAAAACCCCGACGGCACCATGAGCTGGTCCACCCTGGCACCCGAAGTCAAAGCTGCCTGGGCCAAGATGAACGAGTGGTACGAGGAGGGCATCCTGGATCCCCAGTTCGGCACCCGCACCACCGATGACATCAACGCCATGATGATCAACAACGAGCTGGGCATTGTCTTTGGCGCATGGCATATCCCCGACTGGCGTCTGAGCAGCGTCAAGGCCCTGGTGCCGGAGGCCGAGTACATCGCCTATACGGTGGCCGATGACAACGGCATCGTCCACACCTACCACGAAAACGCCGCCGACCGGTTCCTGGTCGTCAGCAAGGACTGCAAGTATCCCCAGGTGGCAGTGGAAATGCTGAACATCCTCTATGACGATCTGGCCCGCGCCACCGCGGAAACCGCGCCGGAGGTCATCGCCTACATCAACGCCGGCGGACACAACGAGGGCCGTCCCTATTACATGGAAGTCCTGCCCTCCAACAATCCCTCCATTTACTACACCGAGCACATGGCCGTCATCAACGGCGAGATGACCCCTGAGGAAACCACCATTGCCGAGAACAGAGGCTCTTCCCAGGCCATTCTGGACTACCTGAAGGATCCCCAGAACGTCACCGAGAAAACCCTGGGCGGTTGGCACTTCTATGAGTCCCGCATCATCGGCCTGGGCGCATCCATCGAGGCGCTGGAAAAGAACGGCAACGCCGAATGGATCACCCCCAAGTATCCCCCCACCACCCCCACCAGCGAGCAGAAAAAGGCAACCCTGGACAAGACCGAGCTGCAGGCCTATGTGGCAATCGTGACCGGCGCACAGCCCATCGATTATTTCGATACCTTTGTCAGCGAATGGAAGCGTCTGGGCGGCGACGCAATCGCCCAGGAAGTCCAGGAATACTTTGCACAGTAATAAAGGGGGTGGAACCGGATGAAAAATCAGGTCAAAAAGATTCACTCAAACCAGGCCTATCAACTGTATTACCACGGCATGATGCTCCTTGGTTTCATCTTCCTGATTCTGTTCAACTTTGTTCCGATGTTCGGCGTCATCATGGCCTTTCAGGATTACAGACCCGCCAAAGGTTTTTTCGGTTCTGACTTTGTGGGCCTCAAACATTTCAAATACCTGTTCGAAATGCCAGACAGCTTTGAGCTGTTCCGCAACACCCTGATCATCGCCCTGGGCAAAATCGTCTTTACCACCATCATGTCCATCGCCTTTGCGATTCTGCTCAATGAGGTCAAGAACCGGACCCTGAAAAAGTCGGTTCAGACGGTGGTTTACCTGCCTCACTTCCTGTCCTGGGTTGTGCTGGCTCTGGTCGTCAAGAATCTGTTCAGCGTGGACGGCTCCATCAACGCAATGCTGGGCACCTCGCTGAACTGGCTGGGCAGCAACTCCCTGTTCCAGCCCCTGCTGATCCTGACCGACACCTGGAAAGAGTTCGGTTATGGCTCCATCGTCTATCTGGCAGCCATCACTTCCATCGACTCGACCCTTTACGAGGCTGCTTCCATCGATGGCGCCACCTGGTGGAAAAAGGTCTGGCATGTCACCCTGCCCGGCATCCGCACCACCATCGTCCTGATGGCCGTCATGAATCTAGGCAACATCCTGAACGCCGGTTTCGACCAGGTCTATAACCTGTACAGCGCATCGGTCTATTCCACCGGTGATATTCTGGACACCTATGTGTACCGCGTCGGCCTGCAGGGCCTGCAGTACAGCTTCGGTACCGCCGTGGGCCTTTTGAAGTCCGTGATCGCCTTTGTTCTGATGATCGGCGCCAATAAGCTGGCTCAGAAGTACACCGACAGCAAAATTTTCTAAGGAGGTCCGTCCGGCAATGAAAGTTGATAAACTCCGCACTGTCATCATCTACATCATTATTATTCTGCTGGGCCTAGTCTGTCTGCTGCCGCTGCTGAACATTGTTGCCATCTCCTTCTCCTCCTCTGCAGCAGTGGAAGGCAACATGGTAGGGCTGATCCCGGTGGGATTCAGCACCGCAGCCTATAAGAAGATCCTGGAGGACTCCCAGTTCTGGCACTCCTTCCTGATCTCGGTGGAGCGGGTTGTGCTGACCCTGATCATCAACTTTGTGCTGATCGTACTGATGGCTTATCCCCTCTCCAAAACCAACGCACAGTTCCGGGGCCGCAACATCTATGCAAACCTAATGATTTTTGCCATGCTTTTCAACGGCGGCATGATCCCAACCTTCCTGGTTGTCAAATCCTACGGCCTGCTCAATACCGTCTGGGCCCTAGTTTTGCCGGGAGCCGTGCCCATCTTCAATGTCATCCTGGTGATGAACTTCTTTGCTGCCGTTCCCAAAGAGCTTGAGGAAGCCGCCTTTATTGACGGCGCCAACCCGCTCCAGGTTCTGACCAAGATCTTCATCCCCATTTCCAAGCCGGTTCTGGCCACCGTATCCCTGTTCAGCATTGTGGGCAGCTGGAACGACTTCTACAGCGGCCTGATCTACATGTCCAAAGCCACCTATTATCCCCTGATGACCTATATCCAGAGTCTGCAGATCAACGTGGAAGATCTGATCAAGCAGGGCAATCTGTCTGCCGTGGTGGATTCTGCCTCCCTGGGCAACACCAACCTCAATGCAGCCAAGATCGTTGTTGCAGTTATCCCGCTGCTGCTGATCTATCCCCTGCTGCAGCGGTACTTCGTTTCCGGCATTGTGGTGGGCTCGGTTAAGGGCTAAGTTATATTCTTTCAGAGCGCTCCGGAGACGGGGCGCTCTGTCTGACAAAACAACCACTCAGTCACTTTTATTTGGGAGAACGGTATGATTCAAAAGTATCTCTATGGTGTTCCCTTTGACACCGAATCGGTGGTCGCACCAATCCCTGCAAGCCAAGGCGAACCCCCTGTGGGAACGGTCAAAACCAGCGAGTCCGGCTTCTGCTTTGCCTGCCCCCTGGCGGAGGGCGACCGGGTCTACGGCCTGGGCGAAGCCAACCGCGGCATCAACAAGCGGGGCTTTGTCTACGTCAGCGACAATGTGGACGACGGCCTCCACACCGAAAACAAGCAGCGAATGTACGCCGCCCACAACTTCATCGTGATCTCAGGCCAGCAGAATCTGGGGCTGTTCTTCGACTATCCCGCCCGGATTCGGTTTGACATCGGCTTCACCCGCAGGGATTGGCTGAAAGTCACCTGTGAGCGGGCCGACCTGGCCCTTTACGTCATCACCGGCGACAGCGCCTGCGATGTGGTCAAGCAGTTTCGGGCCATCATCGGCCGCAGCTACATCCCGCCCAAATTTGCCTTTGGCTTTGGCCAGAGCCGCTACGGCTACAAGACCCAGGCCGACTTTGAAGAAGTGGTGGCCAAACACCGCCAGGCCCACATTCCCCTGGACATGGTGTACATGGACATCGACTACATGGACCACTACAAGGACTTCACCGTCAACCCGGAGAATTTCCCCGATTTTTCCGGCTTTGTATCCAAGATGAAAGAGCAGGGCGTCCGGCTGGTGCCCATCATCGACGCCGGCGTCAAGGAGGAAGCAGGCTATTCGGTCTGCGACGAGGGCAAGGAAAAGGGCTACTTCTGCAAGCGGGCCGACGGAACCGATTTTGAGGGAACTGTCTGGCCGGGGTGGAGCCACTTCCCCGACGTGCTGAACCCCAAGGCCCGGGCCTGGTTCGGCAGCCAGTACAAGGCTCTGACCGACTGCGGCATCGAGGGCTTCTGGAACGACATGAACGAGCCCGCCATCTTCTACTCCCGGGAGGGGCTGGCCGAGCGGCTGGATCATCCGCCGGTTCCCCATGAAGACGGCACCATCGATCATTTTGGCCAGGCCATCGGCTGGCTCAATCTGTCCAATGCGCCGGAAGACTACGCCCGCTTTTATCACAAGGTGGACGGCAAAATGGTCCGCCACGACCAGGTCCACAACCTCTACGGCTACAACATGACCCGGGCCGCCTCGGAGGGGCTGGCCAGCATTGCCCCGGGCAAACGGTTTCTGCTGTTCTCCCGGTCTTCCTGCATCGGGATGCACCGGTACGGCGGCGTCTGGACCGGCGACAACCACTCCTGGTGGAGCCACCTGCTGCTGAACCTCAAGATGCTGCCCTCCCTCAATATGTGCGGTTTCCTGTATGTGGGAGCCGACCTGGGCGGCTTCAACGCCGACACCAGCCGGGATCTGCTGCTGCGGTGGCTGGCGCTGGGGGTGTTCACCCCCCTGATGCGCAACCACTCGGGCAGCGACACCCGTCGGCAGGAGTTCTACCAGTTTGAGGGCCCCGAAGACTTCCGTAGCGTCATCGAGACCCGCTACCGGCTGATCCCCTACCTCTACAGCGAATACATGAAGGCAGCGCTGAACGGCGATATGCTGTTCAAGCCCCTGGCCTTCGTCTACCCCGAAGACGAGATCGCCCTTCAGGCCGAGGACCAGCTGATGCTGGGCAATGAGGTGATGATTGCCCCGGTCTACACCCAGAACGCCACCGGACGGATGGTGTATCTGCCCGAGGAGATGCTGTTTGTCAAGTTCGGCTCCGAGGGCCGCATCACACAGGAAGTCCTCCCCGCCGGCACCCACTTTGTGAAGGTGGCCCTCAACGAGGTACCCCTGTTCATCCGCAAAGGCGCCTGCATCCTGGTGGCGGGCCCCGCCCAGACGGTGGCCGACATCGACCCCGCCACCATCCGGATGATCGGCTGGCCCGGGGCCAGCTATGACCGCTACGACGACGACGGGGTCACCATCCCCGCAGAAGAATAAGGAGGCATTGCCATGGACCGCAAATGGTGGAAAGAAAGCATCGTATACCAAATCTACCCCAGCAGCTTCCAGGACTCGGACGGGGACGGCATCGGGGACCTGAACGGCATCCGTTCCCGGCTGGATTACCTGAAGGATCTGGGGGTCAATGTGCTGTGGCTGTGCCCCATCATGGACTCCCCCATGGATGACAACGGCTACGACATCTCCAACTACCAGGCCATCAACCCCCGGTTTGGCACCATGGAGGACTTCGACGCCCTGCTGGCCGAGGCCCATCAGCGGGGCATCCGCATTGTGATGGATCTGGTGGTCAACCACACCTCGGACGAGCACCCCTGGTTCATCGAGAGCCGCAAGTCGGTGGATAACCCCTACCGAGACTACTATATCTGGAAGCCGGGCAAAGACGGCCACGAGCCCAACAACTGGGGCGCCAGCTTCGGCGGCTCGGCCTGGAAATACGACCCCCAGACCGATATGTATTACCTGCACCTGTTCTCCCCCAAGCAGCCCGACCTGAACTGGGAGAACCCCAAAGTCCGGGACGAAGTGTTCAACATGATGACCTGGTGGTTTGACAAGGGCATCGACGGGTTCCGGATGGACGTCATCAGTATGATTTCCAAGGACCAGCGCTTTCCGGATGGCGAGAAACACGGACTGTATGGCAATGGCGGTCCCTACTATGTCAATGGGCCCCGCATCCATGAATTTTTGCAGGAGATGAACCGGCGGGTCCTCTCGAAATACGACATTATGACGGTGGGCGAGACCCCCGGTGCCACGGTGGAAAACGCCCCCCAGTATGCGGGGCTGGACGGCAAGGAGCTGAACATGGTCTTCCAATTTGAGCACGTCGGCATTGGGGACGGACCCCTGGGCAAGTGGACCACCCAGCGCTACGATTTTATGCAGCTCAAGAAAATTCTCAGTCACTGGCAGACCGGCCTGGACGGCAAAGCCTGGAATAGCCTGTTCTGGGGCAACCACGATCAGCCCCGAGCTGCATCCCGCTGGGGCGATGACTCGCCCCTCTCCGCTAAGATGCTGGCCATCTGCCTGCTGAGCCTGCAGGGTACTCCCTACATCTATGAGGGCGATGAACTGGGGATGACCAACGCCTATTTCAAAGATCTCAGCCAGTACCGGGATATCGAAAGTCTCAACGCCTTCAAGGAGCTGACCGGCGCAGGCTTGATTTCTGCAGACGAAATGATGGAGTGCTTGGCCCTCCGCAGCCGGGACAACGCCCGCACCCCGGTCCAGTGGGACGACTCCCCTAACGCCGGTTTTACCACCGGCACCCCCTGGATTGAGGTCAACCCCAACTATACCGCCATCAACGCCGCCGCCGAGGAAAAAGACCCGGACTCGGTGCTTAACTACTACAAGCAGATGATCACCCTGCGCAAGAGCCATTTGGGGCTGATTTACGGCTCCTTCCAGCTTCTGGCCGAGGAGAACCCCCAGGTCTTTGCCTACCGGCGTACCCTGGCCGAGACCGGCGAGAACTACCTGATCGCTTGCAACTTCTCAGACAAGGACGCGGCCTTCACAATTCCCGCTGATTTTGCGGGGGCTCGGCGCCTGATCGGCAATTATCCTGACACCGCTCCCACCGGCGCTGTGACCCTGCGCCCCTATGAGGCCTTTGTGCTCCAGAAGTAAACCAGGTGATACCCTATGAATGACTTTTTCGACCTGGATGCCCCTCTGTTCCGTTTCTTAACCCGGGTTGCGGATATGGTGATTCTCAGCCTGCTGTGGCTAATAGGAAGCCTGCCGCTGTTTACCTTGGGCATTTCCAGCACAGCCCTCTATTATGCAGTGAATAAGTCCCTGATTGAGGACCGGGGAACGGTCAGCGAGGAATTTTTCCGGGCCTGCCGCCGGAGCTTCCGACAGGCAACTTTGAGCTTTCTTGCTCTGGCAGTGCCGGAGAGCATTCTGCTGGCTAACTGCTTTATGACCCATTACCTCAAGGGGCAACAGGCAGCGACGGATAATCTCTGGATCATTTTTACGGTGCTGAGTACCTGTGGGCTGGCCTGGATGATCTACAACTCAGCCTATGCGGCAAGATTCGATGACCCGGTCAAAAAGACGGTGCTGCAGTCCGGTGCCATGGCATTGCTCCATTTTGACAAAAGTCTGCTGCTTTTGGTGGTGCTGGCTGCGTTTGGCCTGCTGACAGCATTCTGCCCGCCGCTGATCCTTCTGGCACCTGCCGGATATGCGCTGTTTGCCCGGTGGGTCCTTGAGAAAAAGGTGTTCTATCAATATCTTCCCGATATAGACGATGGCATAGACAAGGAGAATAAAGACTGTTCCCATCAGGATTGACCTTTCCTCCAATTTGACCATTCTTTTCTACCAAAGGCAGGGGGCCTGACAGATGATCTGTCAGGCCCCCTGCCAATTATTAAGAACTTGAGTGAAGAAAAACCACCAGCTAAGCTGGTGGAATAAAAACGGCTTTAGCCCTAGACAAAGAGAAACCTCTCTGTAGAATAGAGTGTGGGTTTGCCAACCACATTCTAGGAACAGAGAGGTTTCTCTTTGAAATGAAAAATAACAAAGACATAGATAGTTTAAGCCATACGACATGGAGATATCAATACCATGTAGTGTTTGCACCGAAATATCGGAGAATGGTGATTTATGGCCACATTCTGCCAATTTCATCATTTATAAAGGAGATGGAGACTTATCCCTGCAAGTCATCATTGGTTTGTGTAAACACAAAGAAGCGGCGGCTCTGAAAATTGAGCCACCGCTTCAAAATGGGCGCGCGGATATGTCTGCTATACGACGGCTTTTTTCTTTTGCCGTCGTCCGGTAGATCATTCCATATTTATGAAACTTGGTGCTTGGCAAATACACGGCGAGAAATACCTGCACCAACTCCCCACGATGAAGCCGATTGAGCAGTAAATTTCCAATTTAAGCAAAACAAAGCCTGAAACTTCTTGATAAACCGAGAAATTTCGGGCTTTTTGTTTGCAATGATTTCCAGCAATTTTTACACCATACGCCAATTTTACGCCAAACGATGCTATGATTTGTGCAGAGCAAAAAGAGTGTTGTTCCGGTTTGGCAGTAGAAACGGCTGTGTGGTAGGCGGGTGTAGACCTGCAAAGGGCTGCATCAGAAAGTGGGTTCATGGATTTTTAAACGGATAGCCAGAACTTTCCACCGCAAAAGAAGCAAATGTGAAAAACAGGGAGGCTTTCTTATGAACAAACTGCTTTCCTGCCGCTACAACATGGACACCAACCGGGTGGAAGCCCGGTTCGAGGATGGCACCACCGTTGCCATCGACTGCGCCGCCATCGAGGACGAGTACGGCAATACTCCGACGCAGCGGGCAGAGTTGGACTGGCTGCTATACAATAAGTCTTTGGAGTATGCCCAGCTTGTGCTGGGTGGGAAGATTGGACATTATCTCTCGCTTGGTTGCGACCACGGCAGACTGGAAGAGCAATGACATAACAAACACAGCCCCGCTTTGGTGAAGAGGAAACCAAAGCGGGGCTGTGTTCAATGAAGGAGAAATGGAGGGAATATCAGATTACAGGTCCAGTTCAAACTGTTCTGCCGTAACAGTTGCTTTGCCATCGGCAGCAAAGGTGATGCCATCGGCAGACTGCGGCGTGTAGATCCATGCGGTCATGGTCTGCTCACCATCGTTGACAAAGACCTCCACGCTGTTTTTATCCAGCAGGATGCGGAGCTTGAGCGCACCGCTCTGGCTGCGCACCTTGCAGCTGCGGCTGTGAACGATGTCGGCACGGGAACCGGCATGGCTGCGGTCCAGCGTCAGCTGCGAGGTGTAGGGATCGTAGGTCAGGCTGGTGT
>PPYF01024872.1_pt1 | contig 11422 bp, 9 predicted proteins | sample 1559871 | NCBI WGS metagenome assembly PPYF01 (sample SAMN08240021, study PRJNA423297) | Human gut metagenome, whole genome shotgun sequencing project. | reverse complement strand
TAAACTAATGACAGTATACAGATCATTCCAGAGACATGCAAGTAGATCAGTATCATGCTAATTTAAAGAGTCAACAACATAAAATGTTGTACTCATCCCCCGAAAAATACAGCACTTTTACCAATTTTTTCTACAGTTACCTCTCCGATCGAACATAATGTAATCTGGAATGTCGTGCCGGTGTTTCCTCGTAAGAGTCATACTAGTACATAACTGAAAATACTATTGTCTGAAACACCCTCTGTTTTCATATATGGCATCAGGTTCCTCCAAAACATTCTCTAATTGTCTTTGAAATATCTGAATCAATAAAATCTTTATGTGCCATGTCATCAAGGATATCACATGTTTTTTCATGGGATAATGCCTTTTTATAAGGTCTGTCTTCCGTAAGAGCCTGATAAATATCAACACATGCCATCATACGTTCCTGCTCATTTAATTCATCAGCGGTTTTTCCAAAAGGATACCCTTTTCCATTTAATTTCTCATGATGGAAAGCCGCCCAGTCTCGTATTTCTTCAAAATCATTAACCTCCGATAATATAAGGTATGTATAACCAGCATGATTTTTCATTTTGGAAAATTCATCATCCGTAAGCTTATCCGGTTTTTCCAGAATTTCATTGCCTACCGCCATTTTTCCTATATCATGCAGTGCACCAGCCAAATACATTTTCTGTACCGTGATTGAATCATATCCCATATATTTTGCAAGCAGGGAGGCTTTTTCAGCTACTCCTATAGAATGCCTGCTTGTAAAAGAAGATTTATAATCTACAATCTTTGCAAAGAAATCCGCAACATTTTTACACATTTCCCAATCAAAAACCATTTTTTCTCTTGGAATAATTTTCCATAGCTTCGTTTCAAAAGAATCATCACTTAAACACATATAGGATTCTTTTGTGAATACATGAAGAAAAGCATTAACACATTCTGAATCAAATAGACGATCCTTTTTTTGGGAAAGATACTGACATATAAAATCCCATCTATTATCATCAGATTTAATACTATTTCCTATGATACCAACGGTATCTGCAAGATGAATAATTCTTGCAGGCAATGGGGTTTCATTCCACTTTTTTTGAAAAGGACCAGTTCCATCGGCATGTTCATGATGATACAAAATCACATTTGAGACATCTGTTTTAAAAGGAAGTTTAGTAATATTTTTTTCACCATAAATACAATGAAGATTCGTTTTTCTTATGGACAAATCTTTTTTAATGTCAATAACATAATTCCTTTCCAGCTCTTCCGTAATATATTGTGTCAAAGCATTATCATGCAATGTATACCAGCTGTCACAAAGGATGATGATATGATCTTTGCTGTGAAATTCAGGCATAACCTGCCGGATCATGGAGGCTGCCAGTTCCAGTTTAGATTCTTTTTTCTGCCACATACGATAGCCAAGAGGAACGGAAAGATAAGATACTTTATCCCTATTCCAGACAGGTACCATCCACAATACAAAATGATATTCTTTTTTTTCTGGATGTTTCTGTGATATACTTATACGCGGTCGTATCAGACCGGAAAGGAAATATTATGTTACAAAAATTATATGTTTTTTTCAGGAAAGAAACCGTTTTGTCAATTGCAGTGATCCTGGCGCTTCTTTCTATGTTCTGGGTCAGACCGGATAAGGCTTATTTTACTTATATCGATTTCAGGACTCTCGGGCTCCTCTTCTGTTTGATGGCAATTGTAGCTGGTTTGAAGGCTGTTGGTGTTTTTGATATACTTGCCAAAAAATTGCTGATGGGAACATCGGGAACTGTGGGTGTGATCAGGCTGTTGGTACTCTTATGTTTCTTCCTGTCAATGGTGATCACCAATGATGTGGCATTGATTACTTTTGTTCCTCTTGCACTGATCATTGTGCATAAACTGCCAAAGGAACTGGGCAATTACTGGCTTCTTAAAATAGTAGCCATGCAGACAATCGCTGCTAATCTCGGAAGCATGCTCACACCAATCGGAAATCCGCAGAACCTTTATCTATATGCCAGAGCAGGAATGTCCGCGGCAGAATTAATAACCCTGATGCTTCCCTATTCCGCCACAGCACTTATCCTTCTTCTGATATGGATACAGGTAGCCGCTGCCAAAGCACCTCACGTATGCGGTTCCGAAAAAGATAAAACTCTTTTGGGATTCTCTGACAGAAAAGAACTTAACATGGAATACCTGGCCGCTTACCTAATCTTATTTACAATCTGCCTGCTCACTGTTGCACGTATCATTCCATACCAGATTCCTCTTGTATTGGTTCTTATATATATGCTGCTAAGAAACAGGGAAAATATAAGCAGGGTGGATTACTCCCTGCTTGCCACCTTTATCGCATTATTTATTTTTATCGGCAACCTTGGAAGGATTCCGCAATTCAGCAGTTTTCTGGAAAGAATCATGGCAGGAAGGGAAACACTTACTGCTGTTCTTGCCAGTCAGATTATGAGCAATGTTCCCGCTGCGCTTCTTTTATCCGGCTTTACAGATAATTACCGGGCTTTAATTGTCGGAACCAATATTGGAGGTCTCGGCACTCTGATTGCATCCATGGCAAGCCTGATAAGTTTCAAATATATTGCAAAAGAAAACAGGAATCTGAGAGGGAAGTATTTGGGAATATTCACCGCCTCCAATATTATATTCATGATATTCATGTTAGTATTGTATTTTTCCCTTAGATAAAAATTTTCCCGGAATTATAAAAGCTATAGCAATTCTTTCTTCGAAAAAAATTCTCCGCGGCACTCTCCCATCCTGGAAGAAAAGCCGCAGAGAAATAAATATATTTTCGGTGCCAATACAAAGTATAATGGCGATAACTGCCATTTTTTATAAAAACATTTGTCTTTCTATTCTCTTATCTTCTGTTCAGCATCAACCTCTAAAACGCTTCGCACTTCTTCAATCGCAGAACACTGACAGAATATGGCGGTGCCTTGTATACGAACTCTGAGGAAGCGCCATGCATATTCACGGTAATATTCTTCACCTTCTCCGGCTCTTCAAAGCTGTTTTCATCCCCCTTTTCACCGCTAAGAAGTGTTACGGTATAGTCGCCCTGTACCTGACAGTCCAGTGTAATGGAAACCGGATCCACATCTCCTGCAAAATTAACCGCCTTAATAATGATTTCGTCCTTGGTGTCAGTTACTACCGAAACAAAAGCAGGTCCGTAGGGAATCGAAATTTCCTTCTGAAGCTCACCATCAACATACAGGCGAATCTGTTTTCCGTCCGTTTCATATCCAAAGCGGTGATATTCTCCCGGTTTTACTGAAATAGCAAAGTCCTCAGTCAGCTTGTTGTCATGCATATAGCCAAACTCTTCCAGTGAACATTGTCCTCCATTAAACTTCCAAAGGAACGGGCGCACCAGAGCTGCATCCCATTCTTTTTCCACTCCGGCCGTAATCACGAGCTGCTCCTCATAATAGGAACGAACCACCCTGGCACTGAATATACCCAACTCGAAGTAAGCATTTTCCTCAACAAAAATATCGGTCTCAAATCTTCCATAAGTCTGGTCTTCTTCTCCAAATACCACAAAGCTCTTGGTCTCATCAGCCCATTCCAGAATACTGTGAAATTCCTTTTTCTGCTCCTCATCCGGAAGCTGAAGCAGGCGACCATCCTCTGTATCCTGCACATGTCCCATTAATTCATGAGTAATCTTTGCTTCTTCTCCATTCCAAATGGGATTTCTGAAGCGAAGTTCCTTATTGGATTTTAAAGATGCCATTCCGGTTCTCGGACGATAAACACGTCCTCCCTCATCTTCGGATCGCACCACATATTCTCCGCGATTTTGACCGAACATTTTCCAGACATAATAAGTAGGAATTCCAAGGCTCTGATGATTATTGAAACGAATCAGATTAGGATACCACGCTCTGTAATTTACATTTTCAAATAATGGAGCATAAGAGGCCAATGTTACGATATCCTGATTTTTCTCAATACCCATAAGGAAAGCCGCTTCTCCCAAAGCCGCATACAACTGTCCCATATAGTTGCCTTCGTTTACAGCCACCTCTCCTACAAAGATTTTTGGTCCCTTACGATCGTAGTCATCATAATAATTTACACGTTCTGCAAAGAACTCTGTTGTACTGTAAAAATGTTCATCCACGCACTCGGCAGGACAACCATTTTTCTCTACATGCTCATTGGCTATGATTTTAATCTGGGGATACAGTTCCTTTACCTTCTTATAAATCATGTTGTATCGCTTTTCATAATCCGGACCCCAGTTTTCATTACCAATTTCCAGATAGGTCATTTTAAAGGGTTCCGGATGCCCCATAGAAGCACGAAGCCTTCCCCATTTGCTTTCCTTAGAGCCGATAGCATATTCAATGGCATCCAGTGTATCCTGTACCATTTCATCAAGAGCCTCTCCTTCCAGAAGGACACTCTTTCTTCCCTGACAGGTCATTCCGCAGTTACATACATACAGGGGCTCCATCCCCAGATCCTCGCAAAGCTGCAGATATTCATGAAAGCCAAGTCCTAATGTACTTCTGTAATGCCATACAAACAGCTTACTGGGTCTTTCCCATGCCGGACCTACCGTATCCCGAAATCTCATCGCTGTGGACGGTGTCGTTCCTTCCACAATACAGCCTCCTGGAAAACGCATAAACTTTGGACTCATTCCCTTAAGCTTTTCTACAAGATCTGTTCTGAGTCCATGCCCCATGTAGGTATTGTCAGGCATTAGTGAAATAAATCCCAGCAGAACCTCTCCGCCTTCTTTGCAGGAAATAGTAAGCTGTGCCTCGTGACAATCCTCAGCTGCTGTCAGCTTCATGTCATATCTTGTATACTCCTGACCGGAAACCACCAGACTGTTTCCAGCCAGTACTTTTCCCTGGTATTCGATCGCTACATCCAGTCCTATTTCTTCCTTTGCTTTTGCAAATAAATACAAAGAGTAACTTTCTCCAGCCTTTACGGATATACCGCAGTAACCGGTATTAGTCAGAGATCCGTCCTTTTCAAACTTCATACGCAGAGCTGCGTCCCGATGTTCATTCAGGGTATCCGTCAGTTCCAGTTCCATCTTTGCATTGTGTGTATACCATGCCGGTATTTCTGTCTCCGGAATATTGTTGCCCTTTACCCAGCGGCATAGGCCTTCTCCGTTGCAAAACTCATCCAGCCATCCGGATACGGTTTTTACATGGACGCCATCCTCCTGCTGTATATAACCCTCCGGTAAAACGGAATCTTCGAAGCTTCTGTTTCGAAGCATTTCCGGATAAAGTCCTCCGTCTCCGGCACGGTTAATGTCTTCAAAAAAGATTCCGTATAAATCCCTGGCTGTCTCAAATCGTCTTTCCTTTGTTTTAATCTTTAACTTGCTCATTGTAGTCTCCTTTTTTACATTCCAAGAGTTTTGATCACTGCCTGTATATGCAATAACATAGATTATGATAACTCAAATGATCTTAATGCAGCATTTCCGTTACCGCGATAGGTCAGGTAAAGCGCCTGTATTCCATCCGGAATCGTAACCGGTGCGGTATACTTTTCCCAGACATTGGTATATTGAACCTCTAATGTCGCCAGTACCTCTCCATCCCATGCTGTCTTTACTTCAAAAGTGCCATCTGCATAGCCCCGGATCCAAATACTGATTTCACGAATATCATGGCAGTCAAAATATTTGAAGCCGATGGTAGTTGAATCTGTAATATTGGCAATATATCCAACTTCTTCGTCTCCATCCCTGCCGTCCTGCATTACTCGTGGAAAATTCCCTTCGCCCACATAAACTGATGGGGTATCGGTAAACAGATTACATGCAAGATAAGCGGGGTATTCGCCTTTACCCTCAAGCGGACCTCCATTTAAACCGCAGGAGGTAATTTTTACCTGTGGAATACTGCCGTCCGGCATAATCTGCAGCTTTTCAACACATCCCTGTCTGCTGTACCAGGTATTATTGGTATGCCTGTGATAAAAAATGTACCAGTCCTCTCCGATCTGCACAATACTTCCGTGATTATTGGCACCGTAAGCTGTTGGCATATCTGCCGGCTTGTAGGTATCGATGTGCAGATCACAATTGCTGACAATAACTCCGCCATAGACAAAGTCCCTAGTAGGATTCTTGCTGGTGGCATAACATAATTCGTGCATTAATATGGATGAATAGACAAAATAATAGGTGTCACCTACTTTACGGATGGAAGGTGCCTCAAAAAACTCATGTCCCTCAAATCCGGTACCGGCACCATATTCACAGCCGGGGGCCACAAACACCGGAGCTTCCCTGATCGTCAGCATATCTGCTCCCAACACCGTAGCCATAGCTCCAGTACGGGATTTATCACCTTTTCCGCAAAATCCGGTATAAAGATATGTCACATCTCCTTCCGTCAGAACCCCCGGGTCAAACTGAGGCTCATCACCTTCCTTTTCGCCCAGACGTGTGCCATCTTCATAATGAACATAGCCATAAAATTCATACTTTCCTGCCGGAGTATCACATACAGCAACTGAAACTACCGAAACCTTGTCCAACACGTAATAAAGATAGTACCTTCCGTCCGGTCCCACCGTAACATCCGGGGCATACAGACACATTTTGCCTTCCGGATTCAGCGGATCGGCTGTCTTCGGATAAATCACACCCTCATATCTCCAGTTGCCCAGGTCATCGACCGGAGCTGACCAGCACACATAGTCCCCCATGCAGAAAACATATCCGTTAAAGTAATCATGGGATCCGTAAACATATACGCGATCGCCAAAAACATAAGGTTCTCCGTCCGGAATATACTCCCAGGACGGTAAATATGGGTTAAACGCTTGTTTTTTCACTTTGATATCCTCCTTTGCAAGCCTAATCCATGTACATTGTTTCATAAAGCAAATTACTGGGTGCTAGTTTAAGCCTTCAAGCTGACCACACGATCATAGTCATATCCTCGATCCGGATTCACCTTTCCGGCATTCAGTTCGAAATAAACCACACCGTTTTCGTTTACAGGAAGCTCTACGCAGATATTTCCGTCCTCCTGCTTTTTACGCTCTGTTTTTACAAAAGGTCTGGATGATTCCCGAATCAGCTTCGTCTGTTCCTCACTCAGATTGGAAGGTTCTCCCATATCATGCCATACCTTCAAGGGATTACATGTTTCCTCATCTACCGTCTTAGTCAGGAAGCAGTACTCCTCCTGTTCAGCCGGACATGTAAACTCCAACAGCATTTTTTCTTTACCCTGTTCTGTACTTTTACGGGCAATATTCCAGGCTACACCTAGATAATCACCGTTTGCACGTTTCAAAACGACAATATTGTCATCCTTATATACACAATTGGCTTCACTTTCCTCAAGCTTTTTGTAAAAAGCAAATGTCCAGAAGGTCGGCTTGGTAATACAGCCATTGGCAACCAGTCCAAAGCCGCCGTGGAATGGTGTAAAAGGAACTCCCAGCTCTTCAAACACATCACCAAATGTCCAGTAGGAATAGGATTCATTCACATCTCCCAATCTGGAAAGCTGCTGTGCTATAAGGGCCGCATTCAGGTTTGTATCATGAATGACGCCCTGAGGAGTATAGGAGCTGTTGAACTCCGTGATATGAATCTGCAGACCCTTATATTCCGGGAAACTGTCAATAATATCTCTGGTTGTTTTTAAATTGGCAAAGCCGTCCTCTGCCTTCATCAGTTCAGAATATGCATAATGTCCAATATATTCCGGCGGATCAATGGTGTAATGATGTCTGGTTACGAAATCCACAGGTATGTGATTCTCATGGCAATATTCCATAAATGCCTGAATCCATTTCTCATCCGTTCCTCCACAAACAGCAGGGCCTCCTACACGGAATCCCGGATTCACTTCCTTTATGGCATCAAAGGTTCTATGGAACAGCTTAAAATATTCCTGCATATCCGCATTTTCCCAGAAGCCGCAAAGATTTGGCTCGTTCCATACTTCAATGGGCCATTGAATAACTTCCTCTTCTCCATAGCGTCCCATCAGATGCCGCAGCAATGAACGCACCATATTACACCACATATCATAATCTTTTGGAGGAGTGGTATTCCCCTGCCAGTAAAAGATAGTCTGGCTTCCACTTGCCAACTTTTTAGGCATAAAACCCAGTTCAAGAAAAGGTCTCAGCCCCACCTTCTTATAGGCATCCATTACTCTATCCAGATAAGTATAGTTGTACTCGACCCTTACCTTACCATCCTCCTCATAGGTCTGAAAGATCGCCATATCATCACAGAATAATCCATGTCCCCGGATATGCTTAAATCCGATTTCCTTTTGAACCAAGCGCAGCTCCTCCTGATATTCTTCTGTCAATGCAAGCCCCATTCTTCCGGTTCCCACACAATAATCTACATTATTGTGAAAAAAGGCCTTTGAATCCTTTGTAATCACGATCTTTTTTCTGTCATTCTCTGTTGCTCCACCCAAATTTACCATGCATGTATCTCCTTCTGCTAAATCATGTTCCTATGCAGTCACGCATCAGATGTCTGACCGCTGCACGATCCGCAGCTCTCTGATGACGATTGCCATATTAATCTGATACTATCGCATTGATTTAAAGTTTCCAATGATTTATACTATAACAAAATTGATATATCCTCTGATGTATCAGAGCGGAGATTCCAGATGACTGAAATTGAATTTGTCGGCTACAGTGCCGTTCACCCCTCAGATTTTATATATGATGTTCCGAATGGCTTTACAGGCTATCTTCTGCTTCTTTTCGACTCTCCCTCGGAGCTGCTCATAGACGAAAGACTAATGCGGACAGCCGCCAATTCTGCTATTCTGTATACACCAGGAAGCAGGATTTATTACCGTGCTGCCGGTGAAGAATACCGGAATGACTGGATTCGTTTTCGTTCCGATCACTCCTTCGTGAAGCTGTTTCCGTTAACAAACACCCCATTTCCCGTAACAGATCCGGAATACTGTCATCAGCTTTTTAAATTACTAACCTGGGAGTCCGCCTTTTTCTCCTCTGAAAGCGAAGCAAACATTACTCACCTGCTGCGGGTTCTGTTCTCCAAATTAAGAGAAGGAATCCAGAATGAGTCCCCGGGTATTCACGATCATGAGCTGATTGCATTGCATAAGATGATCTACAATAATCCTCAGCTTCCATGGAATATAAACATGATGGCTGCGAAGCTTCACTTAAGTCCCAGTCATCTTCAGGCTCTCTATCACCGCCAATTTGGCTCCTCCTGCATGGACAATGTCATCGAAGGACGTCTGCGCCGTGCACAGGATTTGTTAGAGTACAGCGAATACTCCATCCGCGACATTTCCGAGCAATGTGGTTATAATAATGTAGAGCATTTCTGCAGACAGTTCCGTCAGCATAACGGCTGTACCCCTGGACAATACCGGAAAAATGCATCAGCGGGAAGCAACAAAAGACTTCTCACCCACAATACCCTGGGAGGAAGGGAGTTTGAGAAGATTAATCGAAATATCCGGAAATAGTGTTTCGGTAGCTGCTATTATTCTACTAAACATAACACGACACAAAGCGAGAAAATGCCGTATTTACGCTATTGGACAAATCTGTCTAGTATTATTTATATTGGCTTTAGCCCCAAGAACTTCAAGTTATCTTTTTCTTCCTAAATATCGGCATACTCTTAATTTGTATTGCAGGTACTCATTTCCGAATGCTTCTATCAAAAAATCTTCCTCTACATTGACTATCTGCAAATGAAAAAATACCACTGCAAAACCTGTGGCAAAGCAAAGGAACCAATTAAAGAACGAAAACAATATTCCTATATACATTAAATCAAAACCCAAAAATGCAGGATTTCTGCTAATAGAATAGATGCCCGTTGTTACCAAACTGGTCTTTTCTTCTTTTTGCACACCTGCTCTCCAATTCTCCTTCATTTGTGTAACAGAAACAATAAAAGCAAGTACACCGAACATTGTTATTACAATTCCTGTAATTTGCAACACAATATGTGCTGTTCCCGAATAAAACACAATACTGATAATCTGTATTACAGGAAGCAAATATGTGATTATTTTAAGAGCCACTTCTATAAATTTGACAAATCCCTCTTTTCCTTTTCCTAATTGATCTGTCTTTATGCCTTGCTTTTTCTGACTAATCAGCTTTGCAAAATAGCAGATGTAGAACACTGCCATCAGTGAAATTGTAACAATTTTTATTATCATCGTGTACCTCCAAACTTGAAGTTGTTAAATTCGATATATCATATCACCTATATTCCAAATTCTTATGATTCCAAAAAGCGAATCGTTCTCTGCTTGCCAAATGTATCCCTGAAATGTTATATCATATCCGCAATATCCCTCTGTAACGATTTCAAATTCTGCATTAGGGTATTGCTCCTTAAATTCATCAAAAGATAATTCTTTACCAGAAAAAGATTTCACTTCGTTATACCCGTATGGAGCGTTAAATACCATAATATTGCACTCTTCTTTATCAATATTTGTAAATTCAATTATTCCCTTATACCACTTTTCTTCGTTATCAGTATATTGAAATATTCGATCCATATTTAAGGATAATTTATCTTCATTAATTTCAATCTGTAATATCCTGCTATCATGTAAGCTAAATGAAATATTACTTTTTCGGTCTCTAATATAATCCATATCCTTAATCTCCGTAAATTCCGATTTTTATATTAAATCCATTTATCTGCTTATTTTTCTTCACATATTTTATCAATATCTCAAAAGCACTTAATAATAAATCCGCACCCGTTTCTTTCCCGTGATCAGTGTGTCCGTAACAACTGTAAACTCATGGTACTCACCTTCCACGACATTATCATAAATACTTGATGATACTTCTACATCCATAGTTTCTTCACCACAATCCAGGTCAGAAGCATTGACTCTTACATAATACATTGTTGTAGTTTTGCTCGCACCACTGTAATGTCTTTTCTTCTGATTGTACCCGCTGTCAGCTTTTTTAGCCTTACCTTTCGTTATGACCAGCAGTTCTTTGTATTCTGTTACGGAATCCCGTACCAAAACCTTGCGATAAATAAAAGGCGACAGCAATGCCACCACCACCACTATAAGTGCCCACGAAATGATTTCTGTTCTTTTTGTTCTCTTGGATTTATAAATATCTTTTCTCATTGATTTTCTCCTACTCACTTGAGTCTTTGTTATTCTCTTATCTCCGTCCAGCATTTGCAAATGCAGTGGCAAACTGGATTTTACTTTGTAACTATAACTTTTCCTTCAGAGTCCAGGAGAGGTGTAACACCAACCTAAATCTTATCCTACACTTTAGTTATCTCCATTGGGTGCTTGGATAGATTTAGTTCTCGGTGCCCGTTTTGTCTTTTCGGTGCTCCAATTACTCATTTTTATATTTTTTCGGTGCTCGCAAG
>PPYF01390628.1_pt1 | contig 11423 bp, 8 predicted proteins | sample 1559871 | NCBI WGS metagenome assembly PPYF01 (sample SAMN08240021, study PRJNA423297) | Human gut metagenome, whole genome shotgun sequencing project. | reverse complement strand
TTTTTTTCTTGGGGCAAGATACGCAGCATCTTGCCCCAAGAATTTGAATATCATGCAACAAGTTTATCGGAATCTTTCTATAAGTGTCATCCCTTCCATCGAAGGCGGGTTAAATAATCATAGTGCTCCCCCTCTTTGATAAGCTCCGCCTCGAATCCATTCCCGGCAGCATACAGGCTGAGTGTCTGAAAATCGACATAAAGCCAGTCGAAAGAATCTCCTTTTATATTTTTGTATTGCATCCGGAAGTCTATTTCGCCATAATAATCTCCTGCCAGATCAATCAGGAAACTCCCGTCCTCATCTTCAAAAAGATAACGGAGATCACTGGAATCCATCAAGATACATCCCCCGGGGCGAAGCAGTTGTTTCATCTTTTGAAAGAAAGCTGCCATATTTTCCAACTTCCCGATAATGCCCGATCCGTTCATCAGCATGAGGATTGTATCGAATGTTTCTAGAAAATGCGGATCGAAAAGATTCATCTGACGGACATTCCTTACCCCTCTTTTTTCCATTACTTCTACAGAACGGGGGGAAATGTCGATGGCGCATACCTCTTTTCCCATCTCTTGCAAGGCCAGTGCATGGCAGCCGCTTCCGGCTCCTACGTCCAGAATATTTCCTTCGGCCATTTGTAAGGCAATCTGTTCCAGTTCCGGCATTTCGTCATAAGGGCGGAATAATTGATTCACGGGTATTTCGTCTTCCTCGAACTGTGAGGAAAATACACGTAACTTATCTGCTTTGTTGTGGTTGAAATAATCGGCGATGGCAGTTCCCATCGGGTCTTTATCGGAGGAAAGCAAGTTTGTTTTCATTTGGAATCATTGTTTGTTGTTGAAGTTGCAAAGGTAGGCAATTTAGTGGAGAAAATACTACATGCTTGTGTAAGATATAAACCTTGTCACTGTAACTTATCCAATCTATCATGAAAAAACAGCAATTCTGCAAAAAGAAAAAATACATTCTAATGAGAAATACATCCTTTTTTCAGATATTTGCATAAGAAACAAGGAGTGATTGGTGGTTAATGCACCACTAGTTGATCATCATTAGTCGATAATTTTTATGAATACATTGAAACCTCGTATAGCATCTCTGTTACAACAACTGAATGAAAGGGTTTTTGAAAAGGAGCATATTGTGGCTCTGGCTCTGCTTTCGGCTGTGGCAGGGGAAAGCATTTTCCTTTTAGGCCCTCCGGGAGTAGCTAAAAGTATGGTAGGGCGCCGGCTGAAACTGGCATTCCGCAACGCTTCCGCATTTGAATATCTGATGTCACGATTCAGTACGCCGGACGAAATATTCGGTCCTGTCTCCATTTCCAAACTGAAAGACGAAGATACGTATGAGCGTATTGTCGATGGTTATCTGCCTTCTGCGGACAGGGACTGGAGGCCTTGTGGGACCGTTTCCTGCTTCGCTGTCTGGTGGGAGGCATTGAGGATATGGGAGAATTTGACCGGATGATTTCTTCTACGGATGAAACGGAACCGGTGGTGGACGAGCAACTGCAGATCACCGATGAGGAATACATCCGGTGGGAAAAGGAGATGGCTGCCATTAAAATCCATTACTCTATTTTCGAAGTGATTCATGCCTTGAAAGACCGGATAGAGCAATATAACCTCCAGATACAAAATGAGGGGGGTGTGTCGTCTCCTCTGTATGTGTCGGACCGCCGGTGGAAGAAAATGGTGAAGCTGCTGAAAGCTTCCGCTTTCCTGAACGGATCGGACACTATCCGCCTTTCGGACTGTACATTGCTGTCCTATTGCCTTTGGAGTGAGATGGATCAGATGGAGGCGGCAGAGGAGATGGTGAACGCTGCCATTCAGAAAAGTGCCGAAGGTTATCTGCTGAATATAAAAGGGCTGGAACAGGACATTGAAGAACTGAAAGACCGACAATCGTCCGAACACAGTTTGCGTGAAGTGAACGATCCGGGCATACAGGTCATCGATACTTACTATTACCAGGTAGAGGGCGTCCGGATGAAAGAGCGCCTCCTTATTTTTGCAGCCGACTATCAACATCTGGATCAGACCGGTAAATTATTCTACCTGCATAAGGACAAGTACAAAGCCAACTGCTGTATTCTGAAGAAATATGATTCCATACTCCATGCCAAAGTTCCGCGTAATAAGATATATACGCTGAAAAAAGGGCTTCGTTCCATTTATATCAATAATTATGAATATCACTTGATGTGCTATGAGGATTGTCCTCCACCGCCGCCCGAACCCGAGCCGGAGGATTTCGGAGCCAAATATAAATCGGTGGCCGAAGCGTTGGACAGAGTGGAGAAGGATTGGTCCGGGCTGCTGGATGCGGAAACGGAATATTATGAGAAGCATTTGTTTCTCAGCGAAAGGCAGCGGGCTTCCATGCGGAGGATGCTTCGCCACCAGAAGAATACCATAGACCGATATAAGAATGATTTGAACGAAATGGCAGATGCGTACCGAAAAGAGAACCAGGAATATAAGGTTGAGAGATCTGAAGATGATCTATTCTCAGGAACTGAAAGATAGGACATTCAAAGCATACGAGGAGGATGTGAGCAACGGGGTGGTGCGTCAACGCGAACTGGAAGAGAAAGTGTTGATGTACTATCGGCGTACCACACCTTCTTTGCAGGAATATTATTCCCGCTACACTCCGGAGTGGGAGGCTTTCTATTCTTCGGAACATCTGCCGGATATGGCATTCTTGCAATACTTGAAGCAGATGCGCGGTGCTTTCAAAAAGAGGTATGAACTGGCGGAACTGAATATTGACTATTATATCAGTTTGCTGGAGAATGCTTCTCTGCTGAGAGGAGAGGGGGCCCGGACCAAGGAGTTCTTTTTGGATAAATGGCATCAGTTGCTTACCCGCAAAGAGTATGACTATCAGTACATGCATATAAACAGTTTATGTGAAGGTTTTGATTTGTTGATCCGGAAGCAAGGAAAGGAGTCGGGTAACAAACTGTTGGGGTCGCGCATGGAGTGGCTGCTTCATAATTATCCTGATTTGTACCGGAGGATGCTTCCGTATGAAACAGTGATGAAGCGCAATCCGGCTATCCGGCAATTGGCGCGTCTGCTGGGCAAGAAGCACCGGGACCAACAAAAATACGATTCTTTGTCGGGCGTAGATAAAAAGAGGCTGATCAGGCACTCTCCGCATAGTGATATCACAGGGGTGACTTTGGGAAATGATTTGAACAGTTTGCTGCCCGTCGAGTATTGCTATCTGGCGGATGATGCGCTGCGTGCCGTATTTATGGAACGATATGCCGAAAAGAGATTGCAACAGTTCGATTACCAGTCCAAGGAAACGGAACCGGTAAAGGATGACAAGCATAAGGTTTCGGGGCAAGGACCCTATATTATCTGTGTGGATACTTCCGGCTCCATGCAGGGAAACAGAGAGATCTTGTCCAAATCGGCTATTCTGGCTATAGCGCAACTGACGGAGAAAACCCATCGGAAATGTTATGTCATCAATTTCTCGGATGAGGCTGTATCGTTGTTGATTGAAGATTTGGGGCGGGATATGCCCAGGTTGGCGGAGTTTCTGAATAAACGTTTTGACGGTGGAACGGATATAGAGCCGGCTCTTCGGGAAGCTGCGCATATCATCAACGGAAATGATTTCCGTGAATCGGATATCGTATTGATCTCAGATTTCGAGATGCCTCCTTTATCCCGCGATTTAATGGAACAGGTAAAAGTGATTAAGCGGAGGAAGACCTCTTTCTTCGGATTGGTGTTCGGCAACAAGCCTGAGATGGAATACTTGAATCTTTGTGAACGTTATTGGGAAATGTAAGTTACAATTCTGTTACATAAATATGAAATGAATATTACTTGCTTTCTGCGCGTAATAACTTCATCATCAAATTAATGGTTATTCATTTTTAGTATAGGTCATTCCTCTTACATTTGTTATAAAGTAAAAAACAAAAGAATACAATGGGAAGAATGACTTATGTTAAAGCATTGATGTGCCTGTTATTCCCCTCTGCTGCTTTAGTTGCCCGCGCGCAACACCCGGTTGCCGGGGATTTGAAGTGTAAACTGACCGGACGGATGCTTATGGATGGTGGCGTTTATTTAAAGAATGATAACCTGTTTGGTAACGGTACGGAGTTTAATGACTTGCGGTTGGGGGTGAAAGCGACCTATCAGAATTGGAGCATGAAAATGGAGGTGGGGTATGTAGGGAATAAGGTTTCCATAAAGGATGCCTTTGCTGCTTATACTTCGGGCAAGCATATTATTCAGGTGGGACAATTTTATGAACCTTTCACCTTGGACATGCTATGCAGTACGTACGACCTTCGTTTTCACCAGTCACCGGGAATCGTGCTGGCTTTGACCAATGGCAGACGGATGGGAACCTCTTATACCTACAATGGAAAACATTATTATGCTTCCGGAGGCTTCTTTACAGACAGTGACCTGGGTAATGTGACGGGGGTGAGCACTATTGATAACCGGAATCTTATTTACGCCAAGGTAGATCATGCAAAGTACCAGTTGAAACAAGGGGTGGAATTAATGATCGCTCATCAGAGGTTCTTTTTGCAAGGGGAGTATATACGGACTATGGTGAAGCGTGAACAGAATTTCACAAATTATACAGGACATGGCGGATATGTGCAATGCTCCTGGTTGTTGACAGGCAGGCAATATGGGTATGATGAAGCATTGGCTTGTCCGGGCAGACCTGTGGGGCGGGCATTGGAGCTGTGTGGAAGATTTAATATACTTGATATGAATAATGAGGAAGCCGGTGTGTGGGGAGGGGCTCAAAAGGATTTTTCATTGGGCGTGAATTATTACATGAATAAGCATATAGGGATGAAGCTGGCTTATAGCTGGGTGATGCCGGGAAAGCATATAAAGGAGATTAGTGATAAGAATTTCAGTGTCGTGCAGCTCCGGTTCCAAATGATCTTGTAACGGAAGAAGGGTAGAAACAAATTCGGGCGCAATCACTGCGCCCGAGCCATAAAGCTAGATTTATTTTTTATTTTGCGACGGTCTTGATAGCTTCAATCAATCTGCTGAAATCTTCGGGGAACACATCACCGATGTTTCCGATGCGGAAAGTATCTGCCTGGGAAATCTTTCCCGGATAGATAACGAATCCTTTTTCCTTCAACTGATGATAGAATTCCTTGAAATCGAACTCCTTGTCAGGATAAAGGAAGGAAGTGATGACAGGGGATTGGACTTCATCTTTCAGTAAGGTCTTGAATCCCAGTGACCGCATACCTTCTACCAGTACATCGTGATTACGGCAGTAGCGTGCATGCCGGGCTTCCACACCGCCTTCGGCTGCCAGTTCGTCCATGGCTTGTTTAAAGGCACGCACTACATGTGTAGGCGAGGTGAAGCGCCATTTTCCATGTCCTTTCTCCATCGCATCCCATTGGTCGTAGATGTCCAGAGAAAGACTCTTTGATACTCCTTTACAATATTGTAATTCGGATTTACGTGCAATGATGAAACCAAAGCCGGGAACTCCCTGAATACATTTGTTGGCACTGCTGATCATAAAGTCGATGCCTAATTCCTCTACATCCAACGGCACGCCGCCAAAGCTGCTCATTGCATCCACTATCAGCTTTTTACCATGCATCTTTACCATGTGGGCTATTTCCTTTAACGGGTTCAGGATACCGGTTGTAGTTTCGCAATGTACCACTGCCACATGCGTGATTTCTGCATTGTGTGCCAGATAATCATCCACATACTCCACAGATACTTGTTCTGTTTCATCAAAGGCCAGCATATCATAGTTCATTCCATGATATTCTGCAATGTTTCCCATGCGGTCTCCGTATGCACCGTTGCTCAGAATCAATAATTTGTGTTTGGGCGTAATCACACTTCCCAAGGTCGCCTCTACGCAATAAGTACCGCTTCCCTGCATCAGGATGCTGGTGTACTCATCTGTTTTTCGTGTAGCCAGTTGTACCAATCCTTTACGTATTTCCTCTACGATGTGAACATTGTAGTCTTCATCCCATGTGCACCAGTCGGTCATCATGGCTGTTTTTACGCTTTCAGAAGTGGTTAAAGGGCCGGGGGTTAAAAGTAAGTATGGTCTCATAATCGTTTAATTCATTTTATGGTTAATAATTTCAATAATTTCGGGAAGTTCGGCAATGGTGTTTACTACATAATGCGCACCTGCCATATACATACGTTTTCTGACTGCTGCCATGCGTCTGTTCAACTCTTCTGCAGGCAGTTTTCCGGTTTCCTCTTGGGTGAGTCCCATTTCGTTGCTGCCCAGAATCACACCGACAGTCCATACACCGGCATTCACACCTTCTTTGATATCGGCTATCGTATCCCCGTATTTTATTACGCTTTGAACGGAAGGTATGGCCAGATCAATCATGTTCTGGTAAATCATGTAGGGTTGCGGACGTCCTGCCGGAAGATTGTTGGAAGTCACACAGTTGTCTGTGGTATAGCCATGGGCGGCGGCACCGGGCAGCACAATGTCCATCATGGCAGTAGTATATCCGGTGGTGGAACCTATCTTGATGCCGTCCCTTTTCAGTTTCTCGATTACTTCGATTACACCGGGAATAGGAGTCGTATATTCTTCCAGGGAGGCGAACAAGTGTTTTTCGAATTCTTTGTATATGGATACCACATCTTCCTCAGTCCAGTTGCGGTTATAGTTTTGTTTGAATTGCTCCGTCACACTTGGTAACTTGAATAATTCACGGATATGGTCTATTTTGGTCATACCCATGGGGCCTCGTGCTTCTTCCATTGTCACTGTCAGTCCTTTCTCGGCAAAAGCTTTCAGGAAAGCGGCTACCGGAGCGAAGCATCCATAGTCTACAGCCGTTCCGGCCCAGTCCATAATAACACACTCAATTTTCTTCATCTTCTTGTTTGTTGTTTATTTGGTTATACTTTTATTTTTATGTTATGGGTTACAGATGTTTTCTGCTGTTTCCTTTAAGTTGGTTAACGCCATCGGTGAAACGATGATCTTTTTATTTTTTTCTTCTTTTCTCAGCTGTCTTTCCAATTTATACCGTTGCATCAGATAGATGGCCGAACCGATGAATGCAATGCTGCACACAATGCCTACCCATCCCGAGAACTGGTTATAGAACTCCATCCACTTTGGAGGAACAGCCAGTAAAGGGTAGGCAGTTGCAATGCATCATAATTAAAAGCCAGATAGCTGATTGTGCCCGCTCCACCAATAACCATAGCCAGAAGCACCTGCAATACTCTGTAGTTGCTGTTTATTAACGACATCATGGCAAAGATTCCCAAAATAATCAGCGTCACCATACCGTCCACTTGTGCGAACAACCAGGAAGAAATAGTGCTGACATCAATGATATTGACCAGAAAATCTTCTTTTATATCACGTAAAATAGTGATAAACAGATTGGCGAAGAACAGCATGATCAGCAAGGGCATATAACTTTTGAACAGTTGTCTGCGTTGCTCTCCGTTCAAGGTGACACGTTCCGAACGGAGGGCGCGGTCTTCATCTGTGGGTTGTGGCAACTTGTTGAGCGACCACCCCATGAGGATAAGGAGCGGGAAGGCTAAACCACCTATCAGGGCGGGCATCCAGAATTCTGTGACACCAAATGTATTGACTACAAACAATCCCATAGATTTAGCCATTCCTGAGCTCACCGCCATACTTACCCCCAGCAAGCTGGCCAATATATCGGTAACTTTGCGTCCTTCTATGAAACTGAAGATGACTCCCCACATGCATCCCAATGCCAGTCCGTTGAAGAATAGGGCAAACACATTAAAGGGTTGGGGGAGTAATCCGAAGAAGACTAAAGCGAGTTCTGCAAGGGCTACGGAGCATACCATGAACTTCAACCGGTCCTCGCGCTTCAATTCTGAAACAATCTTGATGGCAAAGAACTTTGAAATAAGGTAGCCGAAAATCTGCATGATGGTAGTGGCTACTTTATAGTCCATCCCGAAGAAATCCATTCCGTCAAAGGTGGCAGCTGTAAAAGGTTTGCGCAGGGCATATACCAGTGAGTATGACAGTAGTGCCGCCCCTCCTGCCCACAGGATAAACAGGAAACTGGATATCTGTTTGTTTGTTTCGCTTTTTGCTTCCATTATACTAATTGATATTGACTAATTGTTTTGTTTCTTTTCTTTGTAGGAACCTCACTCCTCGTGTCCTTGGATTGCTGTTTCCGGAAGCAAAAGTAGGGGCCTTCCGAGAGAGAAAAAATGAATCTTTATGATTAATATTTTTCATATTCCACCTGTTGTATGATGTAACATTAATGTAATGTATATGTCATTGTATGTTCATATAAAAACTTGTATTTTGCAAGTTCAATAAAGAAGAAGAGAACAATGAATGATTTGATAGAAATATACCGAAGAATAGAATATCTCCGTAACAATGGTTTGAAAATGAAGGAGATAGCAGATTATGTAGATATGGCTCCCAGTGTCTTGTCTGCTCTTTATTCCAGCGTTCTGCCCACTTATGTAACCTCATTGAAACAAGGACACTCTGAAGAAGATTCATTAGATTTGGCTTTGGCGCAGGTCAATAATGTGTCAAAAAAACGTCTGTTGGGCAATTTGGCAAGTATCAAAGAGTTGCTTTTCAGTTTGGAACCTGCCCATGGTGAGGCAAAGACCAATCCTTTTATGGAGATGATGACTGCCGAGATGCAACGTTCCGTGCAGGAAGTTTATAATTATAGCGGAAGTTATCTGAGCTATAGTCTTTCTTCTTCGTGCCAATGCCTTAAAGTGGAACCCTATCTGATAGAGGCTTCCGAAGACAATACGTATGTGAAGGTGACTCACATGAGTGCCTATAATACAACGCATCGGGGAGTGGGATTATTCAATAATCATCAGAACGGGTATATTTTCTTTAACGAGCGTGAGTCACCGCAAATGGCTTTGTTCAGTATTTATCTGCAATTGCCGATGTATGATTTTCCGCCGTTCCTTAAAGGTTTGTATCTTAGTCTGGATTACAACAGGAATCCGATAGCGCGCCGTATCTTGTTTGTAAAGCAAGGAGACAGTACAGACATGGAGGAATTCCTGGAACTGAAAGGGGAGCTGGTTCCACTCGATAAGTTGACAGAATTACTATGGAGATAACTCCAAAGACTTGCGGAGATAAAACAAACAGGAAGAAAACCTTTAACCCTACGGCGGGAAAGGTTTAGAGATATGGGTAAGATCTTTTAAGGATGAATCAGATTACAAGGCTACGCATTCCTTACGGAGGAATACCCTTTTGCAGACTTGCTCATCCACTGTAGGGATGGATTTCATTCCATTCCTGCAATGGATGATGTTTTGTCAATGCTTATGATAGAAATGTACTTATATTACCCGATGCGGAAATATAAAGTTTATGCATGGCACGGGTGCAGGCTACATATAACATGCTGCGGTCTATTTCTGTTCTATAGTCTTTATCAGTTACAAATGGAACAATCACTTCGTCAAACTCCAGCCCTTTTGCCATGTGGGCTGTAGTAATGACCACCCCATTGACAAAAGCTACACTTTCTTCTGTCAGCAAACAGATCTTATCAGACAAATGATTGATGGCTGCATACAACTTGTCCGCTTGTTTTACGGTTTTGCATATAATACCCATGGATACATCAGCTCCTTTCAGGAAAGAGGTGATGAGGTTTTCTATCCATTCTATCTCTTTCTTTTCAGTAGGCAGCAAGGCGACTGCCGGTTCCTCTCCATGACGCTCTATAGCTTCCAGTTCCTCGTTCTTGGCAATACGTTGGGCAAACTCTGTGATTTCATACGTGGAGCGATAACTTTTACAAAGCTTCATCACTTCCGAGCCGACCAGTACACGTTGGATCTGTTCGCAGGTGGTGGAACTGTATGGATTTACTGATTGCTTTGCATCTCCCAATATTGTTTTCCGGCAAGGGAATAATTTAGCCAGAACTTTGTATTGTATCGGAGTATAGTCCTGCATTTCGTCTACCAGCAGATGCTTGATGCCATACATGGTTTTATTATCTTCCAGGGCCAGTTTCAAATAAAGTAATGGAGCTACATCCGCGTATTCCAATTTCCGGTTTTTACCCTGCTTGAACATTTCCGGTTTTCCCAGCCAGTCATAAAATCCCTTGTACAAGTCGAGGTCTTTATTGTTGAACATCTTTTTCAGTTCATTACCCAACTGCCGTATCTGTATTTTTCCCATCGGCTCTTGGTGATAGGTGAAAGTCAGTTCGCGGGCAATTTCTTCTGCCATTGGTTGGAAACGGCTGCGCATGGGCAGGCGGTGCCATGCCGCGAAACGTTCTTTCAGGTACTCGGCAGGGATAGGGATACGCCCTGCTTTCAGGTCGGTTGGCCGAAATGCGTTTTGTTCCAAATATAGAATGTATTTATCCATCTGCTGGATAAATTCGGTGGTGGATTTGAATCGGATACGTTCTATAAAATCTTCTTCCTCTTTGTCCAGTATTTCGGCCACCTGGTCAAAGAAGGTTTGTATTTTATATTTGTTGTCCAGTATTTTGAGCATTAATTCCTCAAAGCCGCATTCTTCAATTTTTTCTTCTCCCAATTCGGGAAGTACGTTCGAGATGTAATCGGCAAATACTTTATTGGGGGAAATGATCAGGATATCATTGGACGTGATTTCCCCTTTGTGCCGATATAGCAGATAGGCTACGCGGTGCAAGGCGATGGATGTTTTTCCTGAACCGGCTACTCCCTGGATAATCAGGGTGTTCGATGTATCATTACGGATAATTTTATTCTGTTCCCGTTGGATGGTGGCGACTATATTCTTCATCCGGTCATCGGAGTTTCCACTCAATTCCTTCTGAAGGATGTCATCTTGAATATTCAGTGAACTTTCCAGCATGAATTCCATTTTTCCGTCACGGATGCGATACTGGCGTTTCAGACGGATGTTACCTTTCACTTCTCCCGAGGGGGCGTCGAAATGTGCTTCTCCTAATTCATAATCATAGAACATGCTGGAGATGGGGGCACGCCAGTCGTGTATCAGATTTTCATTGGTGGGAGGATTGAAAAATGAGTGTATACCTATATATAATGGCAGGACTTCGGGTTGCCCTTTTTCTTGAAAGTCGATGCGACCGAAATAGGGGATGGCCATCATTTTGCGATAACGTTTCTTTTTCTCGGCCAAGGACTCGCTGGCTGCTACTTGTTGGGTGACTATCTGCCGGACCGCACTTTTCTCGGCTCGGTCCAGTTCGGACAGATTTTCCCACAAGTAGAGTTTGTGCTCCATTACGTCTTTGGATTTATCTTCAATGGCCTTATCCATCTGTTCGATATTGGCAGCTAATAAAGCAATAATATCCATGAGATAGGCTTTTTCTTCCTTTTCAGTCCGGTTAAATATCATAG
>PPYF01130655.1_pt1 | contig 11426 bp, 6 predicted proteins | sample 1559871 | NCBI WGS metagenome assembly PPYF01 (sample SAMN08240021, study PRJNA423297) | Human gut metagenome, whole genome shotgun sequencing project. | reverse complement strand
TCTGCGATCTTGAGCATCAGGTCAAGGGAGAGGTTTTGCGTTCCTTTTTCGATGCGGCAGATGTTGGAACGCTGAGTTCCGATGCGCTTTGCAAGCTGCTCCTGCGACAATCCTTTTTCCAGTCTTGCCTGCGTCAGCTTCTGCACAATGCTCTGCCTTGCCGCCAGCAGTTCCTTTTCGGTCATACAAAACCCTCCCTTCTGATCCACTATAATGTTATCATATATGATAACGATTGTCAAGAGGTTCGGCTATCTTTCCAAGTCCCACGGTTTCTTTTCGGGCGGTTCTTCACCCTCATCGGGTTCACCGCCAACGATTTCGTTTTCACGCTTATCCACATTGAGCAGGGCGTTGAGTTCGTTCAATCGTGCGGTCTTTGTTTGCAATTCTTCCTCCTGCAGGAACGGTCTTTCCACATCGACCTTGGCAGTTTCAAACTGCTTTTTGATGTTGTCAAGCTCCATTTCATTCATCTCCAAACGCTTTGGAAGCCCCTCCAGCGCATTATCCAAGCGGGTGATATTACCGAAGGTGTCCGTGCCGAGGGTTACGGGATAACCAAGCTCGCCCTTGAGCCGCACTTTGTATTCTCTTGCTTCAAAGTACAGTTCCATCGTAAAGCCACGGTACTCACCGAGGGGAATGGGGTCGGGATTCGTCATTGCCTTACACGCCTCCAAGATGGCGTTGCCGGCATCCGCTTTCTCTGAATAGAAAGCACCCTTGACCGTCATACCCACAAAGGTTTCATCAGACGGCTTCGGGTGCTCTGCCACTCTTTCCATATCGGATTTTAATCCCGCAATCACATCAGCCCGCCGTGCGATCTCCTGCGGATAGAACTTGATGATCTTATCCTCCAAAGCATATTTTTCGGAGAGGAAGCTGGACTTTAAGAGCCGCAATTTCTGAACCTGAATGTCCAAGTCCATCTTCTCTTTGATGTGGGGATTGCCGGTCGCCAGCATTTTGATTTCAGCATAGGACAGTGCGGTTTCGTCAATATCTTCGCAGGAGCGTACCGGCGATTTGCTGGTCATTATCTGCGAAGCGAACTTCTGCTTGCCTTCCACGAGCTGATATAAGTAGGCATCAAAGGTTTCTTCCGTTACAAAACGGTAGATGTGAACCTCTGCATTTTCGTTGCCTTGCCGGATGCTTCTGCCGAGCCGCTGTTCCAAGTCAGAGGGTCGCCACGGGCAATCGAGATCGGAGGATGCGGCAAGTTTGTTCTGCACATTCGTACCGGCTCCCATCTTCTGCGTACTGCCCATCAGGATGCGGACATCCCCTCGGCGTACCTTCTTGAACAGCTCCAGCTTCTTTGCTTCGGTATCTGCTTCGTGGATGAACTTTATCTCATCGGCGGGTACGCCACGGGCAATCAGCTTCTGTCGAATGTCGTCATAGACATTGAAGGAGCCATCGTTTTTCGGCGTAGACAGGTCGCAGAAGAATAGCTGGGTCAACCGTTTCTCACTGCCACGCTCCCAAGTTTCAAACATAGCGTCCACGCAGGCGTTGAGCTTGCTGTCCTCAAAATCAGGGAGCAATGGATTGATAAGCCGCTGATCAAGAGCCAGCTTTCTGCCGTCGTTGGTGATCTTGAGCATATTATCTTCCTTGGCATCAACCATACCGTTCCGCACCCTTTCGGCTCTTTCCGCAAGCCCCGCAACCATATCCCTTTGGATTTCAGAGGGCTTCACCGAGATATTGTGAAAGACCGCTTTCGGCACTGGCAGGTCAAGCATATCCTGTTTTGATGTCTGCGATTTCCTTGAACATCGCCATCAGCTCCGGTAAATTGTAGAAGCGGGCAAAGCGTGTTTTGGCTCGGTAGCCTGTTCCTTCGGGTGTAAGTTCTACTGCCGTAATGGTTTCTCCGAAAGTGGAAGCCCAGGCATCGAAGTGCTGCAAGTTGTTCTGAACAAGAGTGTTGTACTGCAAGTACCGCTGAATGGTGTAAAGCTCGACCATTGAATTGGAGATCGGCGTTCCTGTCGCAAACACTGTCCCACGCCCTCCGGTAAGCTCGTCCAAGTACCTGCATTTCATAAAGAGGTCGCTGGATTTCATCGCTTCAGTTTGAGCAATGCCGCCTACATTTCGCATTTTGGTAAAGAGAAACAAATTCTTATAGTAGTGGCTCTCATCAATGATAAGTCTGTCCACACCCAACTCCTCAAAGGTCACTGTATCATCCTTTTTGGATTGGTCGTTGAGCTTATCGAGCTTCTGCTTGACAGATTTCTTTGTGCGCTCCAGTTGTTTTACGGAGAAGTTATCTCCACGGTTCTTTTTCAATTCCGCAATGCCCTCCGTTACCTCATCAAGCTGCTGTTCGAGGATCGCCCGCTGCCGTTCAATGGACATCGGTATTTTCTCGAACTGCGAATGCCCGATAATGATGGCATCGTAATCGCCGGTGGCAATTCTGCCGCAGAACTTTTTGCGGTTCTTGGTTTCAAAGTCTTTCTTCGTTGCCACCAAAATGTTGGCTGAGGGATAGAGCTGTAAAAACTCCGATGCCCACTGCTCCGTCAGATGGTTGGGTACGACAAACAGGGATTTGCTGCACAATCCGAGCCGTTTGGACTCCATCGCCGCCGAAACCATCTCGAAGGTTTTCCCTGCGCCCACGGCGTGTGCAAGCAGCGTATTGCCGCCGTAGAGGATGTGTGCCACCGCATTTCTTTGGTGTTCCCGAAGCTCGATTTCCGGGTTCATACCACTGAAAACGATGTGACTTCCATCGTACTCACGGGGACGCAGGCTGTTGAATTTCTCGTTGTAAAGGATGCAAAGCCGTTCTCTGCGTTCAGGGTCAGACCATACCCAATCCTGAAAGCCCTGCTTGATCAGCTCCTGCTTTGCCTGTGCGATTGCCGTTTCCTTCTTGTTCAGAATGGCTTTCTTTTTGCCGTCTGCGTCCTCTACATAGTCGAAGATGCGGACATCCTTTAGATTCAGCGTTTCCTCGATGATCTTGTAGGCGTTGATGCGCCCCGTACCGTAGGTGCTGTATGCCTTCACATTGCTGCGGTCATAGGACTTGCCCTCAATATTCCACTCACCGGTATAGGCAGAGAAATGCACCTTGATGTTCCACTGTGCGTACCTCGGTGTACCCAAGAACTCAAACATAAACTGTTCGACAATTTCGGTCGGTAGCCAAGTAGCACCAAGCCGAACGGCGATCTCGCTGGCGGTCAGGTCTTTGGGCTGCACCCGTTCCAGTGCTTCCACATTGACGGTGTAATCTTCGGGGTAAAGCTCCGCCGACTTTCTGGCGAGTACCAGCTTTTCCCGGACATTGCCGGAGAGGTATTCGTCCGCCATCAGGTACTTTGCCTGCGTGGAATTGCCGTACCCGTGCATCGGGTTCAGAAAGATAACGCCCTTCAAGTCTGCAAAGATTTCTTCCTCGGTCTTGCCGGTCAGCTCGCACATATAATCCATATCCACACGGGCTTTTTCACCCATAGAAACGGCAAGCGCTTCGCTGGCGGTATCTACAGAAGTGACCGGGGTATGTGGCTTGATGGTTCGCTTGTAGAATATATCCGCCTTGCGTTCAAGCTGTCCTTCATCGCCCAAGACCTCAAGAGCCGAGAGCAGAGAAAAGGAGCTGTCCTGCGAAAATGCGGAGATGTTGGCACGGCTGTTGATAAGTCCGTACTGCCCCGAAAAGGTATCATAAAGAGCGTTTAATCGCTCCTGCTCCGCTTTAATTTCCGAGTCGGGGTAATCTTCCGTCTGCAATTCAATCAGCTTTCTGACCGAATCACGGATGCGGATCATACCCTTTATGCGGTTCTCTGCGGTAGCGGATACCTCCACCGGAGCCATACGGCTGTTTTCACGGAAGTAGATTTTATCGTCCAGCACCGTATAGGAGAAGTTACGGACGGTGGGATCTGCAGGAATGGAATTATCCTCCTCTGCAAGCTCATCCTCCACCTCATATGCAGTCAGCTCACCGTGAATATTGGAGACGGCTTCGCTGAGTTGCTCGGCAAGGTCTGCCCCCTCATAAGGGACGCAGGTGGCTTCGGGACCGAAACGCCCCGTCACCATTTTCATCTCTCCGAGGATCATTTCGGGATGCTCAACAAAGTAGCTGTTCATCAGGATACCGTTTTCATCCGTGCCGAGCTGTACCCAATCCGGCTCTATATCCACAATGCGGTCACGCTTTTGCAGAATTAGAATGTCCGAAACGACTTCCGTCCCGGCATTTCCCTTAAAGGTGTTGTTCGGCAAACGGATAGCACCAAGCAGGTCGGCTCGCTGAGCAATATACTTGCGGACAGCGGAATTTTCCTTGTCCATTGTGCCTTTGCTCGTGATGAGAGCCATTACGCCGCCCGGACGGAGCTTGTCCAAGGATTTGGCGAAGAAGTAGTCGTGAATGAGGAACTTGTGCTTGTCGTAACGCTTGTCAGGAACCTTGAAATCCCCGAAGGGTACATTCCCCACAACGGCATCAAAGAAGCTGTCGGGGAGGTTGGTTTCCTCAAAGCCCTGTGCGGCGATAGAGGTCTTTTGATATAACTGCTGTGCGATACCGGCAGAAACCGTATCCAGCTCCACACCGTAGATCTTGCTTTCCTTCATTTCTTCGGGAAGCATACCGATAAAATGCCCGATGCCGCAAGACGGCTCCAAGATGTTGCCCTCACGGAATCCAAGCTGTTTCATCACCTTATACACGGCATTGATAACCGTTGGTGGCGTGTAGAAAGCGGTCAGAGTGCTTTCTCTTGCGGAAGCGTATTCCTCCGGTGTAAGGATGTTTTTCAGCATCCCGAACTCTGTCTGCCAAGAACCTGCTCTCTCGTCAAAGGCTTCGGGAATACCGCCCCAGCCCACATATTTAGAGAGGATGATCTGCTCGTCCGGTGTGGCGAAGCGGTTTTCTTCCTGACACCTTTTCAGAACGGTGATTGCCGCATAGTTGCGGTGGAAGCGTTCTTTCTTGTTGACCTCCTCGACCTCGTGAGAAGCAAGGTCAAAGGTATGACGGTCTGCCATTGGGATTTCTGGATGAATATCAAAGGTCTGCACCCGGCTTTTCTTCGGATGCTCCCAAACAGGGGTAAGAGGTGCTTCCACCTGTGCAAGTTCTTCCTCGGAGAGATAAACAAGGTCGTCAAAGGACAATGCTTGCAGTCCTTTTTCTGTCAGTTCTTCAATGGACGAATACTGCACACTGCGGATGACCTTGCCGTCTGCAAGAGTTTCGATGCGGAAATCCACAAGATTGACCCTTGCCTGTATTTCGTGCTTGTCGTCCTCAGTCGTGGTGTAGGCAACGCCGACATCAGCAAGGTTGGTATAGTCCGCACCGTCCTCACGCTGATACTCCTCACAGCAAAAATCATCAATGAGACGCTTCGCCTTGTCCAGAGGATTTTCCGGCAAATACGGGCTGTCGATGATCTCAAAGCCCTTGGGCGGTGGGTCAAGCTGGGTGATAAAACTGTACGGAATGGTGTTGCCGTCCTTGTCCTTATACAGAACAATACTCATCGGCACACCGTAGTAGTTTTCCTCCTTGATGTCCTTCTCAAACTGATAAGGACTGGTGTACTCGATGCTTTCACCGACCTTGCCGTCCGTGCCGAGATAGTCGATTCTGCCGATAGGTTTGGACTCGATGGGTGCTTCCTTCGTGGTGGAAACCACGGTGCGGGTAATGCGTTTACCGTCCTCTAAGGCGTTGACCTCTATATCGTACCCTCTGTCGGTCAGCATTGTAAGGTAGGTTTCCAAGCGGTGCTGCGGGAATCCCACCATAGGGACACGGGTGTTATGACCATTGGCACGAGTAGTCTGTGTCAGCTCAAGAGCAGTCCCGACGACCTCTGCGTCATCAGCATAGGCTTCAAAGAAGTCGCCCACCTGATAGAGCAAAAGGCTACTCGGATTGTCTGCTTTGGTTTTAAGATACGCCTGATAGAACTCCGGCAAAGCAGCATCCTTTGACTTTTCTCTTTCTGCCGTCTGTCTGATACGCTCCACAACACTTTGCGGCAAGTCCTGCACATAGAAGGTGATCTCACCTTCGGGGGAGATATGAGCAATGTTCTGATAGTCCCCATTGACCTCCACGGCACGGTTCCAAACGGTCAGACCGTTGCCGAGATAGCCCATCCCGATGTCGAACTCAACCGCCTTTTCTTCGGGCTGTTTAATAGCGACCTTCAAATGGTCATTCAGCGGGTTCTCCTGCACCTTGCTGTCGAACTCAGTTCTCGTCATTTCCTTGTTGAAAAGCGGAAACTGCGTATCATAGAGCATTACACGCTCATCATCAAAGGACAGGATTTCATACTCGTTTGCGCCGAGATAGACGGTGCTGCCGAGGTGGTACTCATATCGCTCATTTTTCGGCTCTGCCTTTTCGGAAGGTGCGGTAGACAAGATTTCTTTCTTCCTGCGTTCCTCGGCAAGCTCTGCTCGGCGTTCCTCCTGCCTTTGCAACCATTCAGGATACTGTGCCTTTTCCTTGGGGTTCAGGTAACGGTCGAGTTTTATCAGCTCGCCAATGCGCTTCTCTACCTGACTCCATTTCAGGTCGATATGAGGTTTATCGCTTCCGATGCCTTTAGAAATACGGATACCTTTGCCGTCGTGCTGCTCATCAATATTGGCTCCGACAATAGCCGGATAGACTCCGCCCCAGCCGTATTCATTTTTCAGAAAATCTGCGTTTTCCTTTGCAGACAGGCTCTTTTGGAACTGCTCATAGATTCGCATTTTCCCCTCAGAAATGCCGCTGCCACGGGTGAGGACAGCATCGATGATCTCCTGAGAGAAAGTAAAAGCAGAGGGCTTTCGTTCCTCTGCTCCTGCTGTCATCAAGCTCAACTGCCCGTCAATGGACGGCTGCGGCTTCATCGTGTCCTGCAACTCCCCAAGCAGCCGCATCGCTTCAAAGTGCTGGGCGATCACGCCCCAATCATAGAAACTCTGTGCCGTGCGGGAGAGATAACTGCCCTCCCAAAGCTGCAACACATTCTGATAGGTCTTGTAGCCCACACGCCGTCCATCGCTCAGAATGACCTCGGTATAGTCGTTGTTGAAAATGCGCTTGATATAAGAAATACGGGCGTTCTCATCAGCGGTAGCTTCAAAGAATGCCCGTATCTCGTCTTTGCTTGCTTTCAGGTGCGGCGTAGTGCCGAGGATTTCACGAACGGTGTCGTCGCCGCCAAAGAACGGCAGGCTTTTATCCTCGTGGCTTCGGTCGTAGTAGTCTAAGCGAAGATTACCTCCGCCATCACGATCTCCTGAACCCGGCTCCGGATACTGTTCATCTTCCGAACCCAGCTCATCATATCCGTCGCTTTCAGATTCTCCGTCACGCCCTCCGACGCTGCCATCTGCTCCGTCAGCATCTGTTCCAGCTCGTTCGCTCTGCGCTCCATGTCGTTCAGATGCTCGTTCAGGGCGCAGCTCGTCAGCAGGTTGTAGTAGCGCACCTTGTGGTGCTCCTTCAGGAACTTCCTCCGCATCCGGGTGTACCTGCCCATCGACAGCTCCGGCTGCTCCGGCATTGTCAGATCGGGGAGCAGATAATCCCCCTGCATCCTGTAAGTGATCTCGTTCATCGTCAGGACTCCTTTCGGTTTTTTCTTTGCCTACATTGTAATCGGCTTTGGTTTTCTCTGCAATTATGCGATTTTGACGGTCGAGGGCAAGAATGGTGCGGGAAATCTCCGCAAGTCCCATCTCCGCAATATCGCTGGTGGCGTAGCCGAGGGCGTTCAGCGTGGCAGGCGTCGTAAAATTCACCACATCCCGAAGATCATCGGGTTCAAAGTATTCTCCGGCTTCAATGCCCAGGCGGGTCATCGTCATATAGGCGACGCTATTTCGCACCGCCGTTTTGAAAATGTGGGTGATTTCTTCTTCGGGTACGCCGTCCAGGAAGCTGTCCTTCACGCTGTAAAGAAGGTCGGGGAGATAGTCGGGGATGTTGTCCTCTACGGCGTTTCTTGCCGCCGACTCGATGGCAACGGCAAGGGTTTCCTTATCGTCCAGTTCACCAAAGGTGCTTTCCAGCGTGTCGATCACTTCTGCCGTGTATTCGTCCCGCATTTGCCAAATGGGAACTCTGCGGGAAAAGCGGCTGGGATGCGTGTCGGAAATATCGAAGTAGTGGACAAGCCGCTGGCGGCGTTGGTCGGCATCCTCAAAAACGGCAATGCCGTGCGCCCCACGGTTGACCCATCGCCCGAACTTTTGGTTCCAGTCGTCGATCTGAAGAACGGCGGTGGCGTCCGGTCGCTGTGCGTGGACCAAAAGCTGTTCATCAAAGCGCAGACGGTAGTTGTAGCAGGCAGAGCGCAGAAACGCTTCCCAGCTTGCGGGGTTTGCAACAACCGTTTTACAGGTTCGGTTATACAGCTCCGAGATGAAGTCGTATTTTCGTGCCATCGGCGGACACCTCCTTATCGTTCATAGTCTTTTGGCTTGATGGCTTTGCCGTTCTCATCATAGCTCTTGGGTTTGGCGGCAATGGAGTCCCACCGGATCATAGAACCTGCAAGCATCGCCTGCTCCTGTGCCTTAGTCACGCCCAACTTTTCATTGAACTTGTCTTTGATTGCTTCGTTCTCCGCACGGTTCCCGTCGCTAAAACTTGTGGCGGTATAGCCCTTTTGCCAGCGGTCGATTTGAATGACTTCGCCGGTAGACGGCAATACGGAATAGCACATCGGAGGCAAGGGCGGCTCCATTGGAGCGTAGGTACAGCCGCCTTGCTCCATACGCTCGGCAAACTCGCAAATGTGAAAGAGATTGCGTCCGACCTCTGTGTGATAGTTGTCAATATAGCGGCAGGGATAGCTTTCCGTCTTACCGTCACGATCAGTCACGACGATGCGCTCACCGTCCGGGATACGGAACAGCTCTTTATAGTGGCTGTCAATAAAGCGAATATCCCGGTTGGCTTCTTCGATGTGCTTGTCCAGCCATTCCTTTACATAGCAGAGGCAGTAGAAGTTATAGTCGCCCCTCGTTGGATTACAGCGAAGCACGAACGCATATTTCTCGGTATCTGCTCGGAAGCCGAACTCAGTGGTATAAGCACCCTGCATTTCGCTTTCCTTGTTCTCACGCCCATAACGCACCATCTGAGAACGGCTTTGAAGCAGTCCGTACTCCTCGGAGCGCAGGGCGTTGATTACATCGTCCAAGTCCCGCTTGAACTCATCGCTTTTCCATTGCGGTCGGGTATCAAACCAAGTGGTATAAAACTGATCGCCGCTTGAGCCGAAGTCCCCACGCAGATAACCGATATTGCCTGTCTGCACTTGAAGCTGCGAGCTTTGAGCGTAGGTGTATTTGCGTTCGGGAACGGTCAGCGGTCGCAGTGTGAAATCTGTCATTATCTTGCGCCCCTTTCTTGCGGTGTTCGTTGTTTTGGGATGTCAAAGCCGTAAACGGCGGCGATCTCATCCCCAAGTCGCCGGGTCAGCCGGGTAATATCGGCTCGTGTGGCTTTGCCGTGATAGATTTTATCTCTCAGGTTCTCCATCTGTGTTTCGGAAACACCGTCTTTGAACACACGGTAGAGATAGTGATTTGTGCCGTCGTGGTGAGTTGCATCGGCACGAAGATCGCCGTACTTATCTACATACCATTCGGTATAGTCGGTGTCGGCATACAGGCAATCTCGGATGTTGCCGGAGGGGATGTCCTTGTAGCCCATCATTCTGCCGTTCCATCTGCCGATGTTGCCAATGACAATGATTGGCTGGGAAAGCTGAACATTCAGGTTGACTCGCTCATCGGAGAGGTAGTCGTAATTGGTTTCCTCCATCCACTCATAGAGTGCCTGCTCATCATTCGGGTCGTCGTCCAGTTCATTAGCTTCAAGGAACTCCTTGTAATCCTCTCGCCAGTCGTCCACATCAAGGTTTTGGTTGCTCCAAATGATGTGGCGGTCATTCGGTCGTGTCGCTTGGCTCATCTGTTCCACCTCCCAAGTATGAGAAAAGGCGATTCTTTGCGACCTGCTCCTGAAGCTCGGTGATGACCGTCATATCCGGAACGGTCACATCGGGGATTTTCAGAATCGTCGGCAAGGTCAGCGCCTTCAAATCCTTTTCGGTTTTACAGCCTGCGTCAAAGAGTTTTGCCAGCACCTTCATCTTCTGCTGCAAGCCCTGCTCGCCTGCGGTTTTCTTTGTTGCCATAGAAATCTGCCTCCTTATCGCTCGTGGTCTTTTCCTTGAATTGTGCGGCTAAAAGCAGCTGCTTTTTCTTTTGCCCAATCAGGCATACGCTCCGGCTTTATTTCACCCAGCACATCCATACGCTCAAAACGGGTATTCTTGCCGTCATAGAGGTTTTTGCAAAATACGGCGCTGCCACGGGCATTTGCTGAAGCTCCAAAGCCACCGGTCACATAATAGAGTTGCCGGTCAGCTCGTTGGTACTCCGGCTTGAGAACAGCCGGATTGATGGCAATGATTTTGCCGTTGATGTCGTTCTTGTAGTGGTCGGGGATACAGTCTACCTGAGTGATAACCGTAACGGGAATATCCAGTTTTTCAACCTCTGCCCGAAACTGCTCGGCATCTTTCTTGATGCGCTCTGCAAAGAACAGTGCCGCATCAATATAGTCGTCACCAACGGCGCACTCGCTAAACTTCTCAAATATGTCGTTTCGCTCTCCGTAGCAGCAGAGGAAGCGTTCTCCGTTGGCACTCTGCTCATTCTCAGCAAGGATGATTTCACGGGAGCCGATGTTCACGGCGCAGAGGACGGTGTAATCACCGACCTTTCTCTTTTCATTTTCCATAGAAATCACCGTCCTTAGTTCATAACATAGTTGGAATAAAGATGCTGCATCCTCTTTCGTGCTTTTCGGCATTCGGGAGAACAAGCCAATTCTGGGTGTTCAGACTGGATTTTTGCTCTCGTCCTACGGACACTTTCAAAATGGGGTAGTTCGAGTTCCTTGTAGTTCTTCATCACGACCTCAAAAGGCATTTTTCCAACCGAGTTTTCATTGCTGTAAAAGCTGTTACACACGAGAAGATACAACATCATATCGTCGCTTCGTGCGTCAACATTGGTTTTGAGAATGGAAATAACCCTATCCTCAATCTTTTTGAGATGGTTCATTGCGTACCTCCTTGTGATATAGAAAAGGGGCGGAGTTTTTGCTCCGCCCCTTGGATAATCAGCTCACTTCTTGTTTTTCGATCTAATCTGCAAGAAGATAAAGCCGCCGATGATAAAGGCTACCAGTACGATAGCCACGATGGTTTTAAGTTCCATTAGTTACGATCCTCCTTCTTCTTTTTCTTGAATCCGATAACGCCGCACACAGCGATGCCCACTGCGGACAGTCCTGCAAGGCATAGAGCAGCGGCAGATTGGTGGTATCGCCGGTCTTAGGC
>PPYF01671715.1_pt1 | contig 11431 bp, 10 predicted proteins | sample 1559871 | NCBI WGS metagenome assembly PPYF01 (sample SAMN08240021, study PRJNA423297) | Human gut metagenome, whole genome shotgun sequencing project. | reverse complement strand
AGTCCGCAATGAATAGGCTGTGGGGATATTTATTCTTCTGAGCATACTCCTCGGTGGTTGCCATTTCCGATGTGAGCTTATAAGCGTTGACCGTGCCCACATAGGTAAAAGGCACATAATGAAGTGTGCTGTCAGGCAAATTGCTGTTTACCGTTCCGGGGATGTTCATCGCCGACAGATCAAAATAGTATCTGCCGCCGGGGGCGAGGGTAAACTGTTCGTCAGGCTGACTTTCCACCGTCAGCGTGACATCCGCAAAAGCACTTGCAAGGTCGGTCTTGCAGTCACCGTTATACTGCTCGCTGAATACCTTCATGGTATAGTCGCCCGGTGCAATGTCAGACGGGATTTTGATTTCAACCGTTCCGCTTTCGGCAGTAGGTTGTGCTACTCTGCCGTAATACTGTGCGCCGTTGTTATCCGCCAGGATGACAGAGATATATTCATTTTTCCCTGTGGTCGCCCCTTTGTAATTCAGCGTAACGGTATCGTCGGGGGCGGCGCTGACAGTTTTTTCCGTCACGGCAAAATTGCGTCTACTATCTAAAAGCGTCAGCTTCCACTCGTTTCCGCTGTATTCGGGAATCGGGGTCAGCCCTCCGTCAGGCTTTCCGCCCACAGCGGCAGATGCAAAAAGGACAGAGTTCATATTTAATTTAAAAGCGGGACGAACAGTCCGATGATTATTGAAAATGAGGATAGTGTGCCCAGAGTATTGGACAGAACCATCACTAGTCACGACGGCGAGATGATATTTATTGGAGCCGGGGGAGCGCAGCCACCAAGCGGTTGTCACCCAATTCGGATGTGCAGGCTCCAAGGCACGCAGATCGTTGTTTACCGCAAACGCTTCCGCTGTGGAAAGCGGCCAGAATACAGCGTTATCCACCTGCCCTCCCGCTACACAGTCGGTATTCTCTCCGTCGTAACTTCCGCTTGTAAGCGCCCGTTTCTTTACGGCAGCATTTTCTTCTGTCGTCAGCTTTTCCGCAAGCGCATCTATCGCGGTTTTCAAATTACTCGGTGCGTATTCGTTGTTTAATATGGTATCGACAAATGGTATAACTCCCATAGCGCCTGCCGCAAGCAGGGTAATATCCCCCTGTGAGCTTGTAACACCGCTTCCGTCATAGCCGATAACTCGCCATGCAGCGGGATTATTTTCATGGTTTTGCCCGAAATACACAGTCGGTGCGGTCGCTGTGTTTACATTTTTACTTAACACACTTAGTGCATCTGCACCAAGCTGTATCGCAGCAGAGCCCCCTGCCCCAACCTCCTCGGCGAATACGCTTATCGGCGTAAGGCAGAGCGTCATGCATAAAGTCAGCAGGATACTAAGTATTCGTTTTTTCATTTTTCGCCACCTCCGTTATATAAATTTAATCAAGAGCGGTTATTGTAATAGTGCCTCTGAAGCCACCGAGATAAGTATTGTATGCCGAATTTTCAAACCACAACTGCAATGTAATGTCTTTATTTGACGCATCATACATTCTGTTGAAATTAAAGGAATGTTGATCATTGGTATACGGTATTTTTGCCCCGTCCCTTTTTATTCGTGTAAGCTCCCTGCACAGATCGTTATCATAACCGTCCGTCATCTGAATAGAGTAATTGCCGCTTTTGTTAGCTTCGTTTGAACCAACTTCGAGAGAACCGCTTAAGCAGACATTGTAAATATGTCCTTTTTTGAGTGTAATATTATTCATGTAGGATGAAATCAAGCCGCCCTTGTTTATTTTTTGGTAGACAGTAATATTGGCACGACTGTTATTCTTCAGTACTACTTTAATCGGAGAGGCCGCCTCTCCGTAAAAATATCCCGAACAGCTGCCGTTCTGACCTGCGTCACCCTTGTCGCCTTTATCTCCTTTGTCACCCTTTTCGCCTTTTTCACCGTCAACACCTGTGGCTTTCACTCCCGTATCGGTCGTTCCAATCCACCAGTTGCCGTTTTCACCGATGAACGGGGTATTTCCGTCTTTGCCGTCAGAACCGTTTTGTCCGTTTGTTCCGTCCTTACCATCAGCACCGTCTTTGCCGTCAACACCATCTTTACCGTCAACACCGTCTTTGCCGTCAACACCGTCTTTGCCGTCAACACCGTCTTTGCCGTCAACACCGTCTTTGCCGTTTATACCGTCCTTGCCGTTTATACCGTCCTTACCGTCTGCGCCGTCAAGACCTTTCAAAATTGAAAGATCATAAAGGTTAAGCCATATTTCATCGCCGACATAACGCCACTGTAGGTTATTTTCATTTACACGGAACTCAGGTGTTTTTCCATTTGCTCCGTCCTTACCGTTCTGTCCGGCATCTCCTTTATCTCCCTTGTCGCCTTTTTCACCGTCAACACCTGCGGCTTTCACGCCAATGTCGGTCACTCCGAGCCACCAGTTGCCGTTTTCACCGATGAACGGCGTATCACCGTTTTTGCCGTCAATACCATCGACACCGTTCTTTCCGTCGATTCCGTCTTTTCCGTCAAGACCTTTCAAATTTGAAAGATCGTAAAGATTTAGCCATATTTCATCGCTGACATAACGCCATTGAAGATTGTTTTCATTTACACGGAACTCAGGTGTTTTTCCGTTTGCTCCGTCTTTACCGTTCTGCCCTGTGGGCCCCTTTATATCGGAAATGGCAACAAGGTTTTGCCAGTCTTCTCCCTCATATCGCCACTGTACATATTCTGTTGTTCTTTGTACCTCTATGGTTTTGCCGTCAGCACCGTCTTTGCCGTCAACGCCGTTTATTCCGTCAGCACCGTCTTTTCCGTCAAGACCGTTCTTTCCGTCAGTACCGTCTTTTCCGTCAACGCCGTTTTTACCGTCAATACCGTCTTTTCCGTCAGTACCGTTTTTACCGTCAGTACCGTCTTTGCCGTCAATGCCGTTTTTACCGTCAAGACCGTTCTTTCCATTAGTACCGTTTTTGCCGTCAAGACCGTTCTTTCCGTCAGTACCGTTTTTTCCGTCAGTACCGTCTTTGCCGTCAAGACCGTTCTTTCCGTCAGTGCCGTTTTCTCCGACAGCGCCTCTGAGCGTGTCAAGAGCAACAAGATCGTGCCATTCCTCTTCGGCGGTATCTCTCCATTGGATTGCTGTGCCGTTGTTTCGCACCTCCGGCAACAGGGTTTTGCTATTTTCCGCCTTGCTGCATACGGCAGCAAATGCAATGCAAAGTACAATGCAAAGCACAAGACAAAGTGCGGTAGTAATACAGTATATTCGTTTTTTCATTTGTCATTGCCTCCTCTCAAATATTGTGAACGGTATTTATCAGCAAACAGGGCAACACCCTGTTTTAAGACCTCCATTTGGGTTTTTAAATAATATTCATCCTCAAACATAGCATAGTGTACACAGGCACGGACAAATATAAAAATGAGCGGTGTAATCACCGTGTACGGAATGCCGATTTTCGGCTCAAGCCGCTTGGCATACTCGGTATAGCGCTCATTTACCCCCTCAAAAAATTTCTTACCGTGCTCAATATATTTCGGATGGGTATAGACCTGATACATCAGCCGATATTTCTTGCCGTGCTTCTTTGCGGTCCAATACGGAACCTCTTTCACAAATCGAACAACATCCTTCGGGTCGGTGGGAGCTTTTTCCATAAAATCATCCTCAACCTTTTCCATACAGTATGCAGTTGATTCAATAATCAGTTCATCAACACTGTTGAAATAGGAATACAGATTTCCCGTTGTACAGCCACACGCTGCCGCCAAAGCCTTGATGCCCGTACCGGTCAATCCGTTTTCAGCATAGCATTCAAAGCATTTTTCCATTATTTCCCTCTTACGCTCGTTGTGCTGTTCCTCTGTTGTTCTCATAATATTCGCTTCCTTTTGATAACTAATCGATTAATTAATTATAGTATAGCACAGAGCTACGGTAATTTCAACAATTAATTAAGAAAAAATCGCAAAATATTAAATTTTTATCGCATCTGTCGGAAACTTTACTACTATAGCAGTACCCTTTTCCGAACTTTCTTCCACACGAACCTTACCATTGTGCAGTGCAACGATTTCCCACACCAAAGAAAGTCCCAATCCCACGCCGCCGTATTCTCTGCTTCGGGATTTATCCACACGAAAGAAGGGCTGAAAAATACTTTCTCTGTATTGTTCGGGGATGCCGTAGCCGGTATCCGCAACCGTAATAACAAGCTGATTGTCTTTGTGCGTTACGGTAATATTCACTGTACCGTCAAAACGGTTGTAGCGTATAGCGTTTTCGGTCAGATTATATAACAAACGGTAAATCAGCGTGTCACTGCCTGTCATAACAGCATCGCCCGTGCTTTCAAGTGTAACATTGTTTTTCTCTGCAAGTGGTGCAAGGTCAGTGAAAATCTCTTCTACCATAGGTCCTATCTCTATGCGGTCGGCACACGATACTGTGCGAAGCTCGCTCATTTCCAACAGGGTTTTTGTCATTTGCGTCATTCGTTCGGTCTGCTCACGCAACAATCGGAGGAACTCCGCCGTTTCAGGCAATACCTCGGGATGCTCTGCCGAAAAAAGTTCAAGCTGTGCCTGCATAAGCGAAAGCGGCGTACGCAACTCGTGTGCGGCGTTTCCCGTGAACTGTCGTTGAGCGGTAAATCCCTCATCAAGACGGTCAAGCATCCGATTGAACGACTTGACAAACTGTCTCAGTTCAGGCGGAACATCTTCGGTTATCTTCATATCCGTCAAATTGTTAGGTTGAACCTTTTCAACCCGAGCGGTAAAAGTACGCAGAGGCTTCAGTGCATGCCCGCTTAAAAAATACGCAAGCACACCGCCTAACAATGTTGCCGCCGCCGTAATATACCAATTGGTAGCGATAAAGGATTCCTGTGCCCCGTTAATTACAATAGTCAATTCACGATCAAGCTTTTCGTGTTCGGGATCGAAAAAGTCAGGTTCTCCTTTGTCCGTATCACCGTAACCTGTAACATAAGAGCCTATGGAATCCATGTAATGACTGCCTGAATAGCCGATAAGAACATTCATAAAAATGCAGGTGGCTCCGATAAGAAGTGCTGTCATCAGAGTTATGCGCCATTGCAAGGATAGCTTTTTCATACTTTTTCTTCCTCCATAACATATCCTTCACCAATGCGATTGCGAATCGGGTCATAGCCGAGTGCCGCACGCAGTTTCTTTCGTAATGCAGAAATATGTACTCTTATTGAATTGCTGAAATTGTCAACACTGTTATCCCAAACATGGTCGAGCAGTTCTTCCTGACTGACGGGGCGACCTTGATTAAGAAGTAAATATTCAAGTATTCCGATTTCTTTTCGGGTAAGTGACAGCTCCTGACCGTCAGCAACGGCAACACGGGCTTTGGTGTCAAAAGCAACCTTTCCACAGTTCAAAACAACATTGTTTTGTGTAAACCGCCGGCGAGTCAGACTGCGTATTCTTGCCTCAAGCTCCTCCAAATGAAAAGGCTTTGTCAGGTAATCGTTTGCTCCGGCATCCAGTCCCTCCACCTTGTCGGCAACCTCACAGCGTGCCGAAAGAATTAACACTCCGGTATCTTTGTCGGTTTGTCGCAGAGTTCGCAGTACCGTCATCCCGTCTGCACCGGGTAAATTCAGATCAAGTAAAACAAGATCGTACTTTTCTATCCCGAGCAACTCATTTGCTTTGTTTCCGTCATAACAAAAATCAACGCTGTATGCCAATCTTTTAAGGCTGCGAACAATTGTCTCGCACAGCGCACGCTCGTCTTCAATTACTAAAATACGCATAGAAACTCTCCTTGTTGTGTTTTCATATTTCTTTGATAATTTAATTATATCATTATATCGCTCAGACATAAAGTTTTTGTTAAGTTTTCGTTCTTAACAGGGATTTTACATCCTCTGTGCTACAATGAGAGCACAAAAGAAAGGAGTGACCGAATTGACTCGAAAGAAAAAAGCCGTATTTCAGATTGTACTGATTATCTGCGGAATTATGATGCTGTGTTACGGAGCTCTGCGTGGAGAGGCAGAAACCGTGTTAAGCAAGGCAATCCGGCTGTGTTTGGAGTGTGTGGGAATTGGATAACAAAGAACCGAAGAAAAAAAGAGGCGGTGTATCACAGTTCCTCTCACGCTTTCGATGGCTTATTCAAGCAGGAGCAACTTTGCTGAGTAATATTCATCTGCCGAATTTATTGAAGGGCAGAATTTATCAAGGCAAAGGAAAGGCTGTTTGCGTTCCGGGACTGAATTGCTATTCCTGCCCTGCGGCATCGGGCGCCTGTCCAATCGGCTCGTTTCAGGCTGTGGTGGGTTCGTCAAAATTCAGTTTTTCATATTATATCACAGGATTCCTCATATTGATAGGAGTTCTGCTCGGGCGTTTTATCTGCGGTTTTTTGTGTCCGTTCGGATGGCTTCAGGAACTGTTACATAAGATACCGACAAAAAAGCTTTCCACTAAAAAGCTGAAGCCGCTGACATACATAAAATATGCAGTTTTGCTTTTTGCTGTAGGTTTGCTGCCAATGCTCATTACAAACGATGTGGGTATGGGAGATCCTTTTTTCTGTAAGTATCTTTGTCCTCAAGGGGTACTTGAGGGGGCAATCCCTCTTTCCGCCGTCGATTCGGGAATCCGCGCCGCACTGGGTACGCTCTTTTCGTGGAAGCTGGGCATATTGATTACGGTAATCGTACTGAGTGTACTTTTCTACAGACCGTTCTGCAAGTGGCTGTGTCCTCTCGGTGCATTTTACGCATTGCTTAACAAGGTGTCGCTTTTCGGAATGAAAGTAGACAAACACAAATGCATTTCCTGCGGAAAGTGTGCCAAAGTATGCAAGATGGATGTAGATGTAACCAAAACTCCCGACCACACCGAATGCATACGCTGCGGTAAGTGTATCCGTGCCTGTCCTACCAAGGCGGTCAGCTTTTGCTACGGCTTTGGCAAAGGAAAAGAAAATGATTGTCCCGCTGAAAAAGCGGAAACAGCAAAACAAAAAATTGAAACAGAAATTGAAACAGAAAAGGAGTAAATACCATGAAAACAACAAAAATTTTAACCTTACTGACTGCCTTGATGATGTTGTTAAGCTTTGCCGCCTGTGGCACAGACAAAGGCAATACGACGAATACTACCGCAAATAAGAAAAGCGAAACGGCTATGCTGACAGCTGTGAATCCAAACACAAAAGACGAGGCCGCCGACCTGCATCAAAAACTGATGGCACAGGAAAATGCTATTCTTTCCGAAAACAGCAAACTTTGGGAAAAGGTATTTCTTTCAGCCGATAAGGGTATGGCGATGAATGAGGACGGCAAAAACTACGGCGATTTTCTTCTGAAAACGATTGACGGTATCAAGGATCAGTTCAGTGCAGATGAGTTGAAGCTGCTTAATGAAGGCGCCGAAGAGATTAAGGAAATTGAAGGAAAGCTGACGCTTTTGGAACAAAAATTTCCCGGATGCGGAGAAAAACCGTCTGATGGAGATATGAGCGTTCCGGCTGAAAACGGTAAGCCCATCGAAAAGGATGATCTGAAGAAATTCCCGACATTTGAGGGCAAGGATCTTGACGGAAACGAAGTTAAGAGCAGTACGCTTTTTGCAAAAAATACCGTTACCGTAGTAAACTTCTGGTTTACCACCTGCAATCCCTGCGTGGAAGAACTTGCCGACCTGGAAGCTCTTAATAAACAGCTTGCAAAAAAAGGCGGAGCAGTAGTCGGAATCAATTCATTTACACTTGACGGTGACAAAACGGCTATCTCTGACGCAAAGAATATTCTGGCAAAAAAGGGTGTGACCTACAAAAACATTTGGTTTGATTCAAAAAGTAAAGCCGGAGAATTCACATCAGGATTGTACTCCTACCCCACAACTTATGTTGTCGATAAAAACGGTAATATTGTGGGAGAGCCGATTGTCGGTGCAATAACCTCCGAAAAGCAGTCTGAAAAGCTGCAAAAGTTGATTGATCAGGCAATTGCAAACAGCAAGAACTGATGTGTGCCTGTCCCGACAAAGTATCAATAATGCATATTTTCAGACTCTGTAAATTTTACATATAGATTCCAACAAATATGCCAATAATTAAGCCCATATAATTTTTCGTACAACAAAACCTCCTGCAACGGATTTTACTCTGTGCAGGAGGTTTATTCTTATTCCGATATTTTTTATTTCATCGTTATATCTGTATAAAAATTTTACATAGCTGTAAAGCTGTTTATCATCACAATAAATTTGTATTCTGTTCAAGTATTAAAAAAGAGGCTCTTTCGAGCCTCATTACCGCAAATGGTCTACCCTATTTTTGTTACTGTCAAAATGCAAATATCAAAACTGCCGATGCGAGAAAAAGTGCAAAGGTAATCGGTTGAATTTTTATGTATTTTTCAACTTTTGCAATTCGGTTTTTCCGAATACTATTGACGAAAAAATCACAATGTCGGCAACAAAAGGCTTTGCTGTAATAACTGCTCATATTAAATTCTTATTGAATGTATTAGATTGATTTTTAGTGATTAAGTGTGTATAATGTATATTGGGAGGTATCTATGGGAAAACAAAATTATTTTTTCAGCGGAATTACGGATATACTGATTCTTGCCATTTTGTGTGAGCATGACAGTTATGTGTATGAAATTGTAAAATTCATAAAAGAAAAATCAAACGGATGCCTGTCCATATCTCAGAACACCGTTTACGCAGTCACCTACAAGCTTGTTAACGAAGGAAAAATCAGCGAATATTCAAAGCTTGTCGGCAAAAAGCGCACACGAATTTATTATCATATCGAGGACGAAGGTCGGGCATATTATGAAAACCTTTTGGAGAGCTTTCATAATGCTTACAGCGGTGTAGAGAGTATTTTAAATATTTTAAAAGAGGACAAGGGCAATGAACAATAACGGGGATTCCCTATTTTGTCAAAAAAATAAGGGCAGGCAAATACATCAAAAGACTTATTGCGGTTGTACTTATTCTTGCACTCATATCAACTGTTACATACTGCATTGTTTTGCATGAAGACCATCAGATTACAAAAAGACAGGAAGCTGTTATAGCCGAAGATGTAATCGAATAGTATAAATTCCGTTCGGATTTTTTTAAAATTTACAGGCCGATTTCAAATTTGATTTTGAAGTCGGTCTTTTTTGTATATACGCTTCTTACGCAATGAAAATACATATTCTGATTGTATTGTATCAATAGACATTATAAAAAGCAATACTTATCAATATTTTCTTTATCTAAAAGTCATATATTCATATCTGCCAATGCTTGAATAACCATATGCAAACATAGCAAACAATATAAATACTGACCAAAATTTCAAAAATTTTATAGCCGTATCATCTTTCGATGTTGTGTACATTTTGTTTAAGTCATCTAAATAAGCAACTATATTATTAATTAGAATAGATAATGATGCGCCGCCCCATGATGCTACTATTGAAATATGTACACCCGCTAAATTAAATGTCAAAAGCAGCAACACACCATTTATGACAAAGAATAGTGCAATCAGTTTTGTAAGCGTATCAGAACGAAGGCTCTCATAGAATCGCCAATCTTTCGATTTATAATAATTATTAGCATAAAGGCACAAACACAATATTCCGCTTAATATAAATATCACAGTATTTACCGTGTTATCAGAACTATCAATCAGTTTAAATAATGTGAGCAAGAATATAGCAACTGCCAGTACAACATCAAAAGCAAAATATATCAAATATGACTTTACAATACGTTTGTTGCCGTTTAACTTTTTCGGATTGACTTTACTGTAATCTATCATAATAAATATCTCATCTCACCCTATGTACATATCAAATTCAATTTCAGCCGATAATTGTGCCATTGCTTTAATAACATCCGATGAAAAATATATAATCGGTTTTTCGGGTAAATCTACAACAACGCAAAATTTAGCATGCAGTTTATATTGGTTTATTACGCTGATAATATTTTTCATATTTGGTTTGAGCATATCAATCATCTTGGGCATTGCATGCTCAACCTCAACTGTTTTTATGTAGTCAGTTGAATACAATAAACTTGATTCTTCATTAATTTTTTCTATATTTTTATTCGGACCTATATATCTCATCTCGCCCATTCTCTTTTTTTCAATTGGTTGAATACCAATATAATGACTAATTTTATCAATATCGGTTTTGGGATTATCTGTCCAAAGAATGAACTCAACCATTATTCCTTCCATAGTCTGAACCTCAATTCTATAAATACTTACTCAAGTATAAATATAACAATCTGCAAAAGCAATATAGGTTATTGTCTTGTCATTATTTTCGGAAAATATGACAAATATTTCGGCTTGTTTTTAGCAGTATTCACCCATGATTATGTAAAGTAAATATAGGTTGTTTTACAAATTATTGCATAATGTAAAGCCCTTGTATTTTTGCTGTAAATAGTTAGTTATTGTTATTGACCGTTACATTGCACAATGAAACAATGTGAAGTAATTTGCTTTTCTGTTTTTCGTGAACATTCAGATTTTTATACACAACGGTCAGATTAAACAGATATAAATGCGATATCTTCCCATATTTTTTTAAATAACAAATTATTCATTTTTCCATATCACTTGTTCATTAAGCTTGAAAGTAATTTTTCATACTTTGCATTGATTGTAATTTGCGTTGCGGTATTGAATACAAACGAAGTTACTCCGTCATCACAACCATAATCGTCTATCTGTCTGACGGTACAAATTCCGTTTTCCAACGACAACGGTAATCCCGTGATATTCTCATTACCGCTGTGCAGCAATTCTATACTTACTATGAAGTTTTTAATGATTGCGGATTTTATTGCGGAATCAAATACAGCGTTACCGTCAATTTCAACGCTGTCTTCAAAAGTATCAGTTTCAATAAGTTTCTCCATTTTTTGATTATATTTTGAATCATACTCGATTCTGAAGAAATCAGATACTATTTTTACAATTACACCGTCACAAGTTCCGTCTGTATTGTACATTTGAATTACAACCTCATCTTCGTTAAGTGCAATAATTTTGCCGTAAATAAACTTGTCACATTCATCATCTGTATAAAAACTGCAATTTTTATTGCTTTGAAAAGCTTTTAATAATTCCGAATACATCGTATCACCTCATAAATTTTTCAGCTTTGTTTGATTTATCTTTATATTGTCTTTCATTTTATCTTAGTGTTAGCATCTAAATAATACAAAACAAAATGAGATATCCCCTTTAAGTGTTGTATAATAAAAAAAAGGAGGAATTCATTATATCACAACAAAAAACTCATCACACCAAGCAATTCAAGTTGGATGTTATCAACTATCGCAAAGAGCACCCTGATCTTACACAGGTTGAATGTGCAAAGAACCTGGGTAATTGTTTGAGAGGGTATCTTCTCTGCCAGCAGCTTAGTTGGCAGAACTTCTCAT
>PPYF01188563.1_pt1 | contig 11431 bp, 9 predicted proteins | sample 1559871 | NCBI WGS metagenome assembly PPYF01 (sample SAMN08240021, study PRJNA423297) | Human gut metagenome, whole genome shotgun sequencing project. | reverse complement strand
ACGACGGGATTCGAACCTGTGACCCCATCATTATGAGTGATGTGCTCTAACCAACTGAGCTACGTAGCCATCTTTTTTTCGCGTTACCTTATCGGCGTTGCGGGGCGCATTATGCGTATTGAGCCCTGGACCGTCAACACCTTTTTCAATGAAATTCACCGGAATGTGACTGTTTGGTTAGGTTGCGAACAGCCTGGCGCATTATTCGGCAATTATTGGCTATTTACCGTTATCCCAAACGTAAAATAGACTCTTCGCAGTGCGTTGGCTAGTAGGTTCTGGCACCCGAATAAGAAATGACAGTTGTCACTGCAAACGTGGGTTTGCCGGCAGCAGAAAGGAGCAGGGCCCCAATGTCACCATCGGGGCCCTGCGATTCAGATATCGTGTTTACTTACTTATAGGCTGACTGATGCACGCCTACCGCACGGCCAGACGGATCGTCCATGGTTTTGAATGCTTCATCCCACTCAATGGCTTTTGCCGAAGAGCATGCCACGGACGGGCCGCCCGGTACGCATTCCGCAGCGCTCGGCACCGGGAACAGCTCTTCAAAGATTTCACGGTACAGGTAGCCTTCTTTTGAGCTCGGCGTGTTGTACGGGAAGCGGAAGTGCGCGGTTTCCAGCTGCTGATCGGTAACCTGTTTTGCCGCCACTTCTTTCAGCGTATCAATCCAGCTGTAGCCAACGCCGTCAGAGAACTGCTCTTTCTGGCGCCACGCAACGCTTGCCGGCAGATAGGATTCGAAGCACTCGCGCAGCACGTGTTTTTCCATTTTTCCGTTGCCGCACATTTTGTCCTGCGGGTTGATGCGCATTGCCACGTCGAGGAATTTTTTATCCAGGAACGGTACACGCGCTTCCACGCCCCAGGCGGACATTGCTTTGTTGGCTCGGGCGCAGTCGTACATATGCAGAGCCTGCAGCTTACGTACGGTCTCTTCGTGCAGTTCTTTGGCGTTCGGCGCTTTATGGAAGTACAGGTAGCCGCCAAATACTTCATCGGAGCCTTCGCCTGACAGCACCATTTTGATGCCCATCGCTTTGATTTTACGTGACATCAGGTACATCGGCGTGGAGGCGCGGATGGTAGTCACATCATAGGTCTCGATATGGTAGATAACGTCACGAATGGCATCAAGGCCTTCCTGCACGGTGAAATGAATTTCATGGTGCACGGTGCCGAGGTGGTTAGCCACTTCCTGCGCGGCTTTCAGGTCCGGTGAACCTTCCAGACCGACGGCGAAAGAGTGCAGCTGTGGCCACCAGGCTTCAGAGCGTTCCTGATCTTCAACGCGACGGGCGGCGAATTTTTTGGTGATAGCCGAGATAACCGAAGAGTCCAGACCGCCGGAGAGCAGCACGCCGTATGGGACGTCGGACATCAGGTGGCTTTTCACGGATTCTTCCAGCGCCTGACGGAGCTCATTTTTGTCGGTAACGTTGTCTTTTACCGCGTCGTAATCGAACCAGTCACGCTGATAGTACTGGCGAATTTCGCCGTCTTTGCTCCACAGGTAGCTGCCTGCCGGGAACTCCTGAATGGTGCGACAAACCGGGGTCAGCGCTTTCATTTCTGAGGCGACATAGAAGTTACCAAATTCATCATGACCCATATACAGCGGGATAATACCGATATGGTCGCGGCCAATCAGATACGCGTCTTTTTCGCTATCATACAGCGCGAAGGCGAACATGCCCTGTAGATCGTCAAGGAACTCGGGGCCTTTCTCCTGGTACAGCGCGAGGATAACTTCACAGTCAGATCCGGTCTGGAACTGATAGCGATCGGCATATTCAGCGCGCAGCGCCTGATGGTTGTAGATTTCACCGTTGACCGCCAGAGCGTGCGTTTTCTTTTCGTTATACAGCGGCTGTGCGCCGGCGTTCACGTCAACAATCGACAAACGTTCATGCGCAAGAATGGCTTTATCGCATGCGTAGATACCGGACCAGTCCGGGCCACGATGGCGCATCAGGCGGGAGAGCTCAAGCGCTTTTTTACGCAGCTCGCCCGCGTCAGTTTTAATATCCAGTACACCAAAAATAGAACACATAGACTTCTCCGTTAACCCTGTTGTGCTGTGTTGTTGTGTGGCGCTGCGCTATCGCGTTGCCCTTGCATGACTAAAAAAATGCCGTAAAGGGCGCACGGGTGCAAGGCTTTTTCAGCCTCTGGAAGAAATAATGCAATAGGGCTTAATGAATACTAAAAAATACGTACGTAGAACCTCCTGTTATTGATGAATCTTCATTTTTATGCGGATTTTTTTATCGATTCTGTTTTCTGGCGGGCGTGTGATGTGGCATTTGTGCACCTCACCCGACAGCGCCAGGCTGCCGGGTGATAAGAACGTCAGAAATGATAGTACACGCCTATACGTACCCGGTTTTCGTCATCGCCGTCGCTGGCTTTATCCAGATAAGCGACATCAATATAAGGCGTAAAGTGGTCGTCAATTTTGTAGCTTAAGGCTAACGTATGCTCGTAGTTCTCGGTCGAACCATTGCCGTAGCGATAATCTTCATCACGTTTATGGTAGGTAAAGTTGTACTCCATCCAGATTCGGTCGGTGACATTGAGGTCGGCCCAGATGTTAACTTCCTGGTTGGAATCTTCGGTGTAATCGCCGTTATAGTCGAAGCTCTGATAATTGTTCTGGTTATAGCGGTAGCCTGCAATGAGCATGAAGTTATCAGTAACCTGCACGCCAAGTTTGACGTAGGGATCAAAGGCGCTGCCGTTAGAACCCCAGTTAAAAACGAAACCGGGCCAGAAGAACAGGCGTGAAGCAAGTGGGATCTTATAGTTGGATTCAATTTCATTATAGCGGTTATTAAATTCATCAAAGTGCTTACCTTGCCCGGAAGTATTCTGAATGCTGAAATAGAGGTCGTCATCCAATTTCATTCCGTATTCTATTTTCGTCTGGAATTGTTCGCTCCCGGACATATAAGCTTCACGAAAGTTAACCCAGGAATCTGTAATTTTCATTGCTGATGCAGAGGTGCTCATAAGAGCAAGGCTAATAGCAGTCGATAGTAAGGTGATATTTTTCATTCTTTTCATCCATTATGAATTTAAATTATATTTCCGATACGACTGAATTCGGATGAGAGTAGGTTATTTTTCGGGCCACAATTTTTCATGCGGCAGGCCGGTCAGGGTGTGCAGTACCGCCTTCGTTTCAGGAGCCGTATCGCTTAACGAACCGCCATTTTTCAAACGTGCAATTTCATTTTTGACTATCTGATGATTCTCTTTCGACAGCTTGAAGCGGAACGCAATAATGGTGCTCAGCAGTAACAAAATGACGTTGCCAAAAAAGAACAGGGCAGTAATCCCGTGAATGGTGGTGATGGATTGAGTACTGCTGGTCGCGTCGAAATGGACGGCTTGCAGTACGATGCCAATTAACATTCCAGCCAGCGCTGAGGTGCTTTTTCTGGCAAGCGTCATCACGCCAGCAAAAACACCTTCGCGGCGTTGGCGTGTGATCAATTCATCGACATCAGGAATAAAAGGATAAATATTCCAGATAATATAGACGTAGCCACCCTTGAAGAACTGATAGATAAGAGAAGTGACGTACATGATGGGAAGCATCAATAAAGGCTTCCAGAAGTAGAACCCGGAAAAGACAAAAAAGCACAGCATGCTGACGGTCAGACAGATTCTCAGGCTCCAGGTCTGTCCATAACGGATCACCATCCACGCCATCAGCGCGTTACTCCAGCCGGTAAGGAAAATACCCACCGCCAACAGGTTTGAGGCCATCACCGAAGTGCTGTTCAGCGAGTATATAATAAAATAGATAAATACCGTGTAGAACAGATCGAGTGAGGTAAACGACAGCACGTACATGGTCAGGTGCTGGCGGAAGCAGCGCACGCGTAGCGTAGAAGCCATATCCGTAAAAATATGTTTTATGCTGAAGCTGCGCGCTTTAGGGGCATCTGCCGTGCTTTCCTGTTTACGCTCCCAGGTGGTGGACCAGGTGACCAGCAGAGCCACCATAAAAATAACGGAGAAAATGACGGCGTTAATGAAGAAAACTTTGCTGTCCGACGTACCGAAATGTGCAAACAGACGTCCCGGTAAGAAGGTCGCGAGCCAGGTACTGAAACCGCCATAAAACAGACGAACGGCGGACAGAATACTGCGCTGCTTGTAGTCGTCGGTCATTTCGGAAGCGAGGGTTTCCCAGGGAATGATGACCAGCGCACCGATGATCTCTATGGAAAGGTAGACCACCAGATAGTAAAGATAGGGCATGCCGGGGATCCACAGCAGTGAATAGACATAAACCAGCACCGCGCCTAGCAGCAGGAAGATGCGTCGGCGACCAAAACGACGGCCTAACCGGGTATTCCCGATATTATCGGTAAGATAGCCAACGCAGGGGCTAACGAAGGTATCGATAATTTTGGCGATAAATAGAATCGATCCTGCCTGAATGGGCGTCAGACCCGAAAAGTTGGTAAAAAAATACATTAACCACGCCGCAATAATGGAAAATGCGCCGCTGGAAAAGAGGTCCGTCATGCCGTAACCAATATAGGTTCGCAGTTTAATCGGTACAGGGGTGCTCATAGGGTATCTCCAGAAATACGCCATAAAGTTAGATGAATTTATTTAGCGGTGGCATTTATGCCACCGGCTAATGGTTTTTATTTATCAGGGATAAATCTTTCTGTTTCGTGAGTCATGAATACCTGATTTACGATAAAAATAAGTGTTGACCTGGTCACGCCAGGCTTCAGCGTTATTCAGTTGTCTATTTAAACGCTCTTGTACTTCGTGAAATAGATCTTCTGGAATGTTTTTATCAGCGGCAAGCTCCGCCCATTTTTGAATATAATCCTCAACCTGAGCCACGCCATTAAAGTGGCTGTCGTAAATGTGCTGGATAACGGTCTTACCTGAAGGCAGGACGTGGCGATATTTCAGATGATGGAAGAATAAAATCAGCTCCTGCGGGCAGCGATTCGGGTTGTTATACATCTGGCAGTTGAGCGGATGATATTGTTTTACGTATCCTGTACCGCTGTTTTGGGTGCGGTCGACGCCAAGACCGTAGCGGTTAGCGTAGTGGTAAGTACCCCAGCTATCGTATTCGTAGCCATCAACCGCGGGACCGTAGTGGTGATGGGGCTGTACCATCCAGCCTACACCCAGTGGTGCGGTATAGCTTTCGTAAACTAACCAGCTGCTGAGCAGCATCTGGCTAACGGTGTCGACGGTTTTGGGGGAGTCAGACAGCGTGAGCTTGCACCACTCCCGTGCCAGCAGGCGTTCATCGATCTCAGGATCCCATATTAAACGGCCATAACCGTAGAGATTGGCCTGCGCAAGCGGATGACCCGTCCAGAAGGGATGATCGCCGGTGTTGACCACCGCCGTGACGCCGCTGTGGCGCATAGAGTGCTGACGACAACGGCCTGCAAGGATATCGGCAATCGAGGCGTCGTGCCTTCCTGGTTGGGTATCAAAGCCGAGAATGGTTTTCCACTGGGGAACTAACCAGCAGAGATCGATTTGCTGGCCGGTATACTCCTGGGTGATTTGCAATTCCATGACTTTGTTGGTGTGGGGCATCGCGCCCAGCAGGGGTGATACCGGTTCACGGACCTGGAAGTCCATCGGACCGCTTTTGATCTGCAAAATAACGTTGTCATCGAACTGCCCATCCTGTGGCGCAAAGTGGTCCCAGGCGGCACGGGCGCGATCGGTGCTACGGTCATACCATTTTTGCTGGCAGTTGTAGACGAAGCAGCGCCAGTACAGCAGACCCCCGTAAGGAGCTAACGAGCGCGCTAACATATTGGCGCCGTCAGCATGGGTACGCTCATAGGTGAAGGGGCCAGGGCGATGCTCCGAGTCCGCTTTCACTACGTAGCCGCCAAAATCAGGAATATATTGATAAATCTCTTCGGCGCGTTGCTGCCACCACGTCACAACCTGCGGATCAAAGGGGTCTGCCGTGGCGAGATCGCCGGTTTCGATAGGCGCGGCAAAGTTAACGCTCAGGAAAAGCTGGATAGCGTAGCGGCGGAAAATAGCCGCGATACGGGCAACGTCAGGCAGCAGGTGTTGACGAATCAGGTTAGTTTCATGATGGTGGACGTTAACATTGTTTATCGTCAGGGCGTTGATGCCGACGCTGGCCAGCAGGCGTGCGTATTGGCACAGGCGAGTTTCATCGTAACTTATTTTATTATCAGCGAAAAAGAGTGAACGGCCTGCATATCCGCGCTCGATCGAGCCATCCATATTATCCCAGTGGTTAATCATGCGGATTGTAAAAGCCGGGCGTTCTTTTGTTATTTCCTTCACACCCGTTGGATTAGCGATATTACGCAGCAAATGGAACCAGCCATACAGTAACCCGGCATAATCTCCGGCAGTAATGGTTATCGCGTAATCATCGCGTGTAATCAAATATTCACCATGACATGGCTGAGAGTCCGTGAAGGGCTCGAGTTTAAAAATTAGCGAGGCTTCATGAGGAGCGGCGGCTATTACCGTGTCTGCAGTGAGTTGTTTAATCTCCAGCAGCAATGTCTGGTTGTTCTCGTCCTCCTGATGGGGAAGATGAACCGCTTGTAAATACGGTTTAAGCCATGTTCCTTCCACGCTGGAGGGCAACCAACAATATGAAAAGTGACGGGGCTGGGCTATTTCCTGACGCGGTCTCATTATTTATCCTCTCGATCACCATACAAGTATGAGCGCGAGGGTAAATAATGAAATTAAAGAAATCTATTATAAAAATAGCTTGTGGGATTACGATAATTATTTTTCACATGATGGATCACATTTTTTATAAGGGTGGGAATAGGATGGGAGGATTTATGTTATATAACGGAAAGGGTGGTATTGCTGATATGAATTTATATTTTGTATCTATATCATTGGCAAATGAATATGGTGCTTTATATCCATCTACCAATAATTTATGTGAATCTATTAGATAATGTCGATTTCCGCAACTGACGGATAAATCCATGACGGACGGAACGGCATATTATCGATGTCATCAACGGTGGAGACGCCAGAGAGAACCAGAATCGTTTCCAGACCTGCCTGGAAGCCGGCCAGAATATCCGTGCGCAGATTATCGCCGACGATCACCGTCTGCTCTGAATGCGCCTGCATTTTGTTAAGCGCGGCGCGGATGATCCACGGGCTGGGTTTGCCAACCACAAACGGCTTACGGCCTGAGATTTTTTCAATACCAGCGCAAAGTGCGCCACAGGCGGGGTAGTAGCCGCGACCGTGCGTATCCGGGTTGGTGGCGATGAAGCGTGCACCGTTAGCCACGAAGAATGCCGCCTTGTGCATCATTTCCCAGTTGAACGAGCGAGTTTCACCCACGATAACGAAATCAGGATTGACGTCGGTAATGGTGAACCCGGCTTTATAGAGTTCGTGGATCAATGCGCCTTCGCCGACCACGTACGCTTTTTTTCCTTCCTGGCGACGCAGGAAATCGGCGGTTGCCATGGCAGAGGTATAAAACACGCTGTCGGGCACGTCGATACCCGCAGTGGCGAAGCGGTTCGCCAAATCCTGACCCGTCTGTGAAGGGTAGTTAGTTAGACAGAGAAACGGCATACCTTTATCCAGTATGCGCGCGACGAATTCTGCCGCACCCGGCACAGCGACGTTGTCGTGCATCAGCACGCCGTCAATATCACAGATTACATTCTGAATGGTCATGGACTACCTGGCGTTTATTTTAAAGAGGCGTAATTATACACGTTATCCCCGGCATTGCCTCTCAGGACTAACCTTCCAACAAATGTTGCAGCAAAATCCCGTTCAGCATGGCGCGTTTAACCAGCGCAAAAGCGCCAATGGCGGAGCGATGGTCGAGCGTCGAGCGTACTACCGGCAGATTTTTACGAAACGCCTTCAGAACCTGAGTATTGATGCAACCTTCGATGGCGGGTAACAGCACGCGGTCAGCTTCGATGATCTCGCCGGCAATCACCACCTTTTGCGGATTAAACAGGTTGATGGCGATAGCAATTGTTTTACCGAGATGGCGGCCTACGTGTTCAATAACTTCGGTGGCCAGCGGATCGCCTTTGTTGGCCGCCTTACAGATGGTTTTGATGTGGCAATCGTCAAGCGTAATACGGCTTTGGTAGCCCTGTTCAAGCAGATGGCGCACGCGCTGTTCAATGGCGGCATTGGCGGCCACGGTTTCCAGACAGCCGAAGTTGCCACAGTGGCAGCGCTCGCCGAGCGGATCGACCTGAATATGGCCGATTTCACCCACATTGCCATTACGGCCGATAAAAATACGCCCGTTAGAGATGATGCCCGCACCGGTACCGCGATGCACGCGCACCAGAATGGAGTCTTCACAGTCCTGGCTTGCACCAAAGTAGTGCTCTGCCAGCGCCAGGCTGCGGATGTCATGACCGACAAAGCAGGTGACTTTAAAACGTTTTTCCAGTGCTTCCACCAGACGCCAGTTTTCGACTGGAATATGCGGCATATAGCGAATAATGCCGCTTTCCGGGTCGACAAGGCCCGGCAGAATCACTGAAATGGCGATCAGCTCGCGTATTTTACGCTGGCACGATTCAATAAAGGCGGCAATGGTATTGAGTAGCGCGTGTTCCAGCGTTTCCTGAGTGCGCTCCGGCAGCGGGTAGTGTTCTTCAGCAACCGCCTTGCTGCTCAGGTCGTACAGCGTCAGGGTGGTGTCATGGCGGCCCAAACGGACGCCAATCGCGTGGAAATTGCGGGTTTCGGTGACGATAGAAATGGCGCGGCGGCCCCCGGTGGAGGCCTGCTGATCGACTTCTTTGATCAGCCCGCGTTCAATAAGCTGACGCGTGATTTTGGTCACGCTGGCAGGGGCAAGCTGGCTCTGCTCGGCAATCTGAATACGTGAGATTGGCCCATGCTGGTCAATCAGGCGGTAAACGGCCGCGCTATTAAGCTGTTTTACGAGATCAACATTACCAATTTGAGCTTGTCCGCCTGATGTCATACTTTCTCTTACTCAGTAACGACCTCGTCGCCATTAACGATGGTCTTGATGATTTTAAAGTCGTGGGTGAATGCGGTCAGGTTCGCCACTTTACCCGGGGCAATGCTGCCGAGGTGCTTTTCAACACCGATCGCGCGAGCAGGGTAGAGCGTTGCCATGCGCAGCACTTCATCCAGCGCAATGTTAGCGTGCTCGACCAGGTTGCGGACCCCTTCGATCATCGTCAGCGATGAACCGCTCAAGGTGCCGTTTTCGTCTACGCAGAGACCATTGCGGTAGTATATTGTTTTACCAGCAAAAATGAACCGATCAATATTGGCGCCTGCCGGTGCGGTGGCGTCGGTGACCAGGCACAGCTTATCGCCTTTCAGGCGTTTGGCGTTACGGATATTGATGTAGTCCACGTGCAGGCCATCAGCAATGATACCGCAGTAGATTTCATTCGCATCGAGAATCGCGCCGGTCAGGCCAGGTTCACGGCCAGACATATAAGGCATGGCATTAAACAGGTGCGTGGCAAAGGTGATACCCGCGCGGAAACCGATGCGCGCTTCTTTCGCCGTGGCGTTAGAGTGCCCGGCGGAAACCACGATACCGGCGTTAGCCAGCGCGGTAATCACTTCCGGTGCGACCATCTCTGGCGCCAGGGTCACTTTGGTGATCACATCAGCATTGTCGCAGAGGAACTGCACCAGTTCGTGATCCGGCTTGCGCACAAATTCCGGGTTGTGGGTGCCTTTTTTCACCAGGTTTAGCCACGGGCCTTCGAGGTGCAGACCCAGCGCCTGGTTCGGATGTTTAGCCAGATATTCACGCATCACACGTACGCCCTGTTTCATCAGGTCGTCGCTGGTGGTAATCAGCGTTGGCAGGAAGCTGGTGCAGCCAGATTTCTCATTGGCTTTTTGCATAATTTCCAGCGTTTCAACGGTCACCGCTTCGGCAGTATCGTTGAACTGTACGCCGCCGCAGCCGTTAAGCTGAACGTCAATAAAACCAGGGGCGAGAATGGCGCCATTCACGGAACGCTGTTCGACGTTCGCTGGTACATCAGCCAGTGGGCAAATACGTTCAATAAGGCCATTGGCGACGATAATCGCATGGTCATCCAGAATTTCGTGACCGGTAAAGATCCGGCCATGGGTTAATGCATACATTACGACCCCCGGTGTTCAAAAAATGTTGTCCCACGCCGCGGCGTGGGACGGGTAAGACATTACAGACCTTTGATATTTTCAGCTTCTAATTCATTGAAATATTTCAGGGTCTTAACTTTCAGCTCCATCGTGGACGGTTCGTCGCAAACGATCAGCGATTTCGGGTGCAGCTGCAGACAGGTAATGGTCCACATATGGTTAACGTTGCCTTCAACCGCCTGCTGCAGCGCTAGCGCTTTCGGTGCGCCCTGCACCAGGATCATCACTTCTTCGGCATCCAGCAGGGTGCCCACGCCAACGGTCAGCGCATATTTTGGCACCAGAGAGACATCGCCATCGAAGAAGCGGGAGTTTGCCACGCGGGTTTCGTGGGTCAGCGTCTTGATACGGGTACGGGAAGAAAGTGACGATGCCGGTTCGTTGAACGCAATGTGTCCGTCGTTGCCCACGCCGCCCATGAACAGGTGGATTTTACCGTAAGAACGAATTTTTTCTTCATAGCGACGGCATTCTGCGTCAACATCTGGCGCGTTGCCATTCAGCAGATTGATGTTTTCTTCAGGAATGTCGATATGATCGAAGAAGTTACGGTGCATAAAGCTGTGATAGCTTTCCGGATGCTCTTTTGGCAGGCCGACATATTCGTCCATGTTAAAGGTGACAACATGTTTAAAGCTAACCTGGCCCGCTTTATGCATTTCGACTAACACTTTGTAGGTCGCCAGCGGGGTACCGCCGGTTGGCAGTCCGAGGACAAACGGACGGTCCGCGGTCGGTTGAAATGCGTTGATGCGGTTAACGATGTGGCGAGCAGCCCATTTGCCGACTTGTTCAGCGTTAACGAGAGGAATCAGTCTCATTCTTCACCTCAAATGTAAAATGTAAGAAGTTGGCGGATGGCGTCTCCGTGCACTCTCTAAGCGTAACCTGTTTGCATCGATAGGGAGCAATCCGTTTTGATTTTTTGAATGATAAAATAAGTTTTCATAGTTAGCCAGTGAAAGGGAGTGGTGAGAACAATATTTGGTGACTATAGTCACAAAAAACACGCGTTTAATTTGCGATACGAATTAAATTTTCACACACTCTGATGCCTGAACAGTTGTAAATGCAGTTTACAAGACATCGCAGTGTCATGCTTTTTAGCACAATAAAAAAATGGCTCAGATTAAATGAGCCGTCTCGGGGTCTCGTAGGGGGAATAAGATGAATATTTTAGGGTTTTTCCAGCGACTAGGTAGGGCGTTACAGCTCCCTATCG
>PPYF01249109.1_pt1 | contig 11433 bp, 13 predicted proteins | sample 1559871 | NCBI WGS metagenome assembly PPYF01 (sample SAMN08240021, study PRJNA423297) | Human gut metagenome, whole genome shotgun sequencing project. | reverse complement strand
CGCGTGGCTTGCACTTTGCTGCGCAAAGATGCATGGCTTTGCCACCGCCAGCTTTTTCCCCGGACGCTTCTTTTACTTCCTTATTTATGGAGGCTTTCTTCCGGCTCTGTTCGCCGGGCGGGTTCAATCTCCTTCCGGCACCCTGCGCACACGCTCGTAAAACTCCTGCTGCAGAGAGGGCAGCACCTTATCTTCCTTAATGGCGCGCAAACGGTCGGCCAGATCCAGCACGCGAGCCTCTATCATACGTTCGCCCTTTTCCTTTGTCGCGTGGGATGGGCTTTCTGTTACATGGAGGGGATATTTCGCATACCACCACAGGCCCGAATGTACCCCAGGCACCTGCTGCGTCAGGTCCATGCGCGGGAGTATCGGTTCCTCATAGACCTGCTGCTCCAGCTTTACAACGCCCTCCGGCGTGATGGCCATGATCTGGCTGGTCTCTTCTTCACCTGCATGGCCGTACTTCGTCTCCCACATATCGGCCAGAGCCAGCTGTCGTTTGCCTGCGCCGCGCAGAATATACAACGTGTAGTCCACCTCCCGGTCCAGCTGCGTCATGGCAAAGTAGTCCAGAAAATGGCTGTTTCCGCCGTGGCCGCTGAAAATCACGATTTTTTTAAAGCCGTTGCGGGCGATCTGGTCCAACAGCACTTCCAGCATCTCGTACAGCAGCCGGGGGGGAAAGTTGACGGAGCCCGCAAAGCATGACGCCTCGTGCCCTTGGCCGAACCAATAAGTGGGGAACACCACACACGGCTCCAGTTCCGCCGCGCGGCAGGCAATAGCGTGTACCGAGAGGCCGTCGGTGCCATACGGCAGGTGTTCGCCGTGGCGCTCCAGTATCCCCAGCGGCAAAATACAAATCTGCTCCTCTTTAACAAGCTTTTTGAATTCGGGCGGAGTCAAATATTCCCAACGTACCTGCATGATATCCAGTCCTCCTTTTATTTTTGGGGCATTCCGAAGAACGCCCGCTTTATCCCCTCCATTATATTCATCCCCAGCGGCATCCAAACGGCTTTTTGTTCAAAAATGTCGGCAAATATCCCAAATCCATACCGAAATACACGCAACGCTGCACAAAAAGCGCAGCCCGTCCTTCCCCTTTGAGGGGTGGACAGGCCGCGCTTTTTCTTTTTGGGCGGTCATTGCCGCATCCATCCGCCTTACCCCAGCAGCCCCAGCTTCTGCTTGAGCGTCAGAATGCGGCGCACGGCTTCATCAACTCGTGTCTCAGGCACCACTCCCTGCTCCACCGCCGCCAATACCGCCGGGATCTGTACCTCAAAATCCGTACAGCACAACAGGTCGTTGCCCGCAAGCACAGCCTGCACCGCCGCGCCCTCCACGTCCACAAAGTCCCGGATGCCGTCCATGTAAAGGTCGTCGGTGACGGTCACGCCCGTAAAGCCCAGTTCTTCCCGCAAAATTTCATGGACACGGGGTGAAAGCGAGGCGGGATATGCGCTGTCCATGCAGCTGACGATGTTGTGGGAAACAAGGACAATGTCTGCTCCTGCTTCGATTCCGGCCCTGAAAGGCAGAAAGTCCGACGCTGCAAAGCTGTCATAGGGGCGGTCGTCTACGGCAATGCCCGTGTGCGTGTCGGCGTTATTGCCGTAGCCGGGAAAGTGTTTCAGCACGCTTCCCATGCCGCGCTCACCCATCGTCTCCACCACGGTGCGCACATACTGCGCCGTCTCTGCCGCGTTCCGGCCAAAGCTCCTTTTGTAGATGAAATCCTCCGGGTCCGTGCTTACGTCGCACACCGGCGCAAAATTCACGTTGACACCGAGTTCTTCAAGAAACGCGCATTTTTATCCTCCGCTCCGCCGCCCGGCGCACCGGAAGCGCCCTGCATGGACGCGCTGCCCGGCTGTGCCATCGTGCGCCCCACATACCACAGTACGCCGCCGCCCGCTGCCGCGCACAGCGTGATCAGCAGCAGCGCAACGCAGCAGCCCGCGGCAAAGCCGCCCTTTTTCCGCCGGTTCACAGGCCGCCCTCCTTTTGCCCGCCGTAAGCTTTCCCGCCGGGCCTTTTGATTCGCCCATTATAGCAGTTCCGAACTGAAAAATCCAGTGCGGAGAAAGGTTTTCGTCCGGGCCCCGGCACGCAAAAAAGCAGGCCGGGCAAAATGTCCGGCCTGCGGATGCGTCTTTTGCGCTTACACCAACGCCAGAGCGCCGTCCTTCACGTCCACCGTGATGGTATCTCCGGGCGCCGGATCGTTTTGGATGATATCCCGCGCCACCAGCGTCTCCACCTTCTGCTGAATGTAACGCTTCAGCGGGCGGGCGCCGTACACCGGGTCGTACCCGCCGTCCACGATCATCTGCTTCGCGGCGTCCGTGACCGCCAGCCTGAGCTGCTTGGCGGCCAGGCGCTGCACCAGGCTTTCCAGCATCAGGTCCACCACGCCTGCGATTTCCGTCTTGGAAAGCGGCTTGTAATAGACGATCTCGTCCAGACGGTTCAGGAACTCGGGGCGGAAGGACGTTTTCAGCAGAGCGTCCACCTGGGCGCGGGCCTCGGGGCTGATCTCTCCGTTTTCGATGCCGTCCAGGATATAGTTGGAGCCCAGATTCGACGTCAGGATGATGATGGTATTTTTAAAGTCCACCGTCCGGCCTTGACTGTCCGTAATACGTCCATCATCCAATACTTGCAGTAATACATTGAACACATCCGGATGGGCTTTTTCGATTTCATCGAACAGCACCACGCTGTACGGCTTGCGGCGCACAGCCTCGGTGAGCTGGCCGCCTTCCTCATAACCCACATATCCCGGAGGCGCGCCGATCAGGCGGCTGACGGAATATTTCTCCATATATTCGCTCATGTCGATGCGCACGATGTTCTTTTCGTCATCGAACAGCGCTTCCGCCAGTGCTTTGGCAAGCTCCGTTTTGCCCACGCCCGTCGGGCCCAGGAACAAAAAGCTGCCAATGGGGCGGTTTTCGTCCGCGATGCCGGCGCGGCTGCGCAGGATGGCCTCCGTCACGCGCTGTACGGCTTCGTCCTGGCCGATGACCCGCTTGTGCAGGATGCCGTCCAGATGCAGCAGCTTTTCGCGCTCCCCTTCCATGAGCTTCGCCACGGGGATGCCTGTCCAGCGGCCCACGATGCGGGCGATCTCCTCCTCCGTCACACGGTCGTGCAGCAGAGTGGAATCCTTTTCCGCCGCCGCCGCGCGGGCCTCCTCCTGCTCCAGCTCCTTTTGCAGCGCGGGCAGACGGCCGTATTTCAGCTCGGCAGCGCGGTTCAGGTCATATTCACGCTCGGCCCTGGCGATCTCGCCGTTTACCTGCTCGATCTCCTCGCGCAGGTGCTGCACCTTGCCGATGGCCGATTTCTCGTTCTCCCAGCGGGCGCTCATGGCGCTGAATTCCTCGCGCATGGCGGCCAGCTCTTTTTGAATGTCCGCAAGGCGCTCGGCGGAAAGCTTGTCGGTCTCCTTTTTCAGGGCCGCCTCCTCGATCTCGTGCTGCATGATCTTCCGGCGCAGGTCATCCATCTCCGCCGGGGCGGAATCCATTTCCGTGCGGATCATGGCGCAGGCTTCATCCACCAGGTCGATGGCTTTATCCGGCAGAAAGCGGTCAGTAATATACCGGCCCGAGAGCACTGCCGCTGCGATGAGCGCGTTGTCCTGGATCTTCACGCCGTGAAACACCTCGTACCGCTCTTTCAGGCCGCGCAGAATGGAGATGGTGTCCTCTACCGTGGGTTCATCCACCATCACCGGCTGGAACCGGCGCTCCAGCGCCGCGTCCTTTTCAATGTACTGCCGGTACTCGTTCAGCGTCGTGGCGCCGATGCAGTGCAGCTCGCCCCGCGCCAGCATGGGCTTGAGGATATTGCCCGCGTCCATGGCGCCGTCCGTTTTGCCCGCGCCCACAATGGTGTGCAGCTCGTCGATAAACAGGATGATCTGTCCCTCGCTCTTTTTCACTTCCTGCAGAACGCTCTTGAGGCGTTCTTCAAACTCGCCGCGGTATTTTGCGCCGGCCACCAGCGCGCCCATGTCAAGGCTGAACACCTTGCGGTCCTTCAGGTTTTCGGGTACGTCGCCGCGCACGATACGCAGGGCCAGGCCCTCGGCGATAGCTGTTTTGCCCACGCCCGGCTCGCCGATGAGCACAGGGTTGTTTTTTGTCTTGCGCGAAAGGATACGAATGACGTTGCGGATCTCGGCGTCGCGGCCGATGACGGGGTCCAGCTTCTGCTGACGGGCCAGCTCCACAAGGTCCTGGCCGTATTTGGCCAGCACGTCATAGGTGCTTTCGGGGTTGTCGCTGGTGACGCGCTGGTTGCCGCGCACCTGCGCCAGCACCTCCAGAAAGCGGGTCTTATCAAGGCTGAACTGGCGCAGCACCTCCTTGACGGCGGCGTTGGGCGCATCCATCATGCCCAGCACAAGATGCTCCACGGAAACGTATTCGTCCTTCATGGCGGCAGCGGATTTTTCGGCGGCCGTCATGCTCCGGGCACAGGGCCTGGTTTTCATACTCGACGGCCAGCGACTGTGCAGCCTGTAATGCCTCGAGGGATTTTTGTGTCATTTTCTGTGCATTCATATCATTTCACTCCTTATCCGCATATTTTGTCGGATGAATCTACGGGGCAGAGCCGTGCGGCGCACGGCACTGCCCGATGAACGTTCCGGCCCGCAGGCGGCTACAGGGCCGCAGTCTCTGCGTCCAGGCCGGAGCGGTAACACCCCTCTACGGCGCGGGGCGCGCCGGCGGGGTCCTCCAAATGGTCAAAAAAAGTTTTCAGGCAGGCGTCGAACAGCGCCACATAACCCGCAATAGCGCGGCCAGCCTCCTCGCTGGCGGCGATATTCCGGGGCAGAAGCAGGCGGCGGGTATACCGCCCTCCCTGCGCCTCGCTGCGGCGCGGCGGGCCTTCCAGATACGCGCGCTCCAACCCGGCCCACAGCTTATAAAACTGGCCGATGTACAGCAGCAGCGAAGGGTTCTGTGTGCGCAGGCCCGCGCGCATCTCGCCCAGCTCCTCGGTGGAATGGGGGTACAGCTCCACCACGTAGCGCATGCTGGGGTTGTATTTATAATGGATGGCGCTGCGCATCGAGAGCATCGCGTCCGACGCATTCAGCATAAGCTGAAGCGCATTCTGCCCGCTGACAGCATCCATGATGGAAGAAAAAATGTCCTGCATGCGCTGCTCCGGCGTAGCCAGCTGCACATATTCCGCCAAAATGCGGTTAATCATATTCGAGCGGTTCGTGCCGGCTTCATAGGCCAGGCGGTCCACAGCGTCCACCACATCGTCCATCAGCACAACACTGTATACGCTTTTGCTCAAGGTCCTGCACCTCCATGCTTTGAGTGTAAATTTATTGTATATCAGATATAATAATTTGTCAACAGATTTATATAAATTGTTTTTCAAGTTTTGCGGAGCAAAAAACGGCCGCACACAGACAGGGTGTCCTGCCGTGTGCGGCTTCATACAGTATCAATAGAAACTTCCAGCGCAGCGCGTCACTCGTGCAGCTCCAGCGGCAGGCCGTCCGGGTCACGAAAAAAGGTAAACGGCTTGCGGGAATATTCATCCATGCGAACCGGCTCACACGCAATGCCCTTTGCAGCCAGCTCTGCAACCGCCTCAGCCACGCTGTCCACACGGAAAGCCAGATGGCGCAGACCCGCGGCCTCCGGGTACGACAGCCGCGCGGGCGGCTCGTGGGCGTTGAATATCTCCAGTTCGCCGTCGCCCAGGCGCAGGTCCAGCTTCCACAGGCCGTTGCCCCGGCAGTTTTCACGCACGACGGGCAGCCCCAGAAGATCCACATAAAAATGCTTTGCCGCAGCGTAATCCGAAACGATGACCGCCACATGATGCACGCTCAGGTTCACTCCCGGCCCTCCTGCTCGGCACGGCGCGCCGCCTGCTGCTCAGAGATGTGGAACGCCTGCTCCATCACGGGCCAGGCCCACATATCCCCGATGACGGCCACCAGTGCAGGCATTCCCAGGAACAGCAGCAGAAGCATGATGGGAACGGGCACGAACAGCACCACCCCGATGACGATGACCAGCGTAATCAGCCCTGCGGGCAGCGTGCGTTTGGCGTAGCCGAACATAATGAGCAGGCTGTTCTTGAGCATACCGCCCAGGGGCATGTCGAGATACAGCATCTGCAGGGTCGTGAACAGCCAGCAGATCGTGAGCAGCAGCAGGCTGAACGCCACGAATGCCACCAGCAGCACGTTCATCTCCGACTGCATGAACATATAATACCAGGCCGCGATGCACTCCATTGCCAGCAGCGTGCAGAACAGGACACCCGCGGGCACGCTTTGCTTCCAGTTGCCCTTCCAGCATTTTTTGAATTCATGCCACATATAGCAGGGCTCATCCCGCACTGTTTTTACGGTGATGCCGTGCAGGCACGTCATGGCCGGGCCCACCAGCACCGCACACAGCAGATACAGCACGGCCGCAATGAGCAGCATGCCCAGATACTGGTGGAACAGCAGGCCGAACAGCACCACCGTCACCATGGGCAGGCAGCACAAAAGAAACAGAAAATTCACCTTCAGCAGATGGCCGTAGTCGCGCATCAGTATTTCAAAAAAGCGCGGAATCCCCTTTTTGGGCGGCTGATCCTTGCGCACGCCCGGCCCCTCTTTGGTATACATGTTTGAAAAAAATCCCATATCAACCGCTCTTTCCCCGCATACGGGTAAATTTTCACCGCAGAAAACGCGCTTTTTTGCACCGGATTCCCGGTACACTATCCAGGCGCCGCTTTCACAGCACATCTATTATACTATATCAAACCCGCACAAGGATTACAAGAATGTGAATCTTTTCTCATTTTTTGTTTGTACAGCGGCCGGCCCGCAAATGATTACAACAAAATGACAGGCCGATTGTTTTATGCCGTAAAGGTGCACAATAAACAATAGTTCAATTAAATCAATTTGCCGAAATTGCCAAAACCCTCTTGCAAATTCCTCACGCGTAGGTGTATGATAAGCAACAGAAGGAGCTGGAAACGTTTCCGGGATTGTGGTGAAGGGCGCGTTCAACATGTTTTTCGCCGCCATTCTGGAACGGATGCAGAGCCTTATTTCCTGCTCCGGGTACAGCGCCGAGGTCCATTACCTGGACGAGGACGCCGATGAGGTGCTGGTGGGCGAGCAGCTTCAGCGCGAGCGCAAACCTCTGGGGTTCATTTTCCTGGGCGGCAACACCTGCAGCTTTGAGGCACGCTTTTCCGCCATTGCCGTGCCCAGCGTGCTGGCTACCACACTTGCAGATCACCTGAACTTTGGAAACCTGTCCAGCGTGGGCATCGACGATACCGCCGCCGGACGGCGCGCGGCCCGTTTTCTGCTTTCCCGCGGGCACCGGCGCATTGCCGTTATCGGCGGCAACCGGGCGGTCTCCTCCATCAGCGACCAACGCGGTACCGCGGCTGGCCACGGTATCCCAGCCGCAGCAGGAGATTGCCGACCAGAGCGTGGCCCTTCTGCTGGGACAGATCGAAAAGGCTGCTCCTCCGCAGACGCGCGTGGTGAGCACCGGGCTTCTGGAGGGCGAATCTGTCGCCTCCGTAACATCTGATATTTGACGGCAGCTTCATACCGTCTTTAAAGCCGCATCTGCCGAAGTAAGCGCAAATGCATTGTTTAGAGACGATCAGTTCTGCCGTTGAATGATAAATTTTTTTAGGTACACCGCGGAAACGGGCGTTCCCGTAACCGTCGTGACGGCCGCCTCCGGCGAATACGAAACGACGCTTATGGCCGAGATGGGCAAAAGCGAAGCCCCGACGCTGTTCCAGGTGAACGGCCCCGTCGGCCTCGCCAACTGGAAGGATTACTGCTATGACCTTTCCGGCTCCGACATCTACACCCAGCTCACCAGCGATGACTATGCGCTGAAAGAAGGCGACACCGTCTACGGCATCGCGTACGTCATCGAGAGCTACGGCATCATCACCAACAAGACCCTGTTGGAGAAAGCCGGCTATACCCTCGAGGACATCCAGAGCTTTGAGGATCTGAAGAAAGTTGCCGAGGATATTACCTCCCGCAAGGACGAGCTGGGCTTTGCCGCGTTTACCAGCGCGGGCATGGACGGCAGCTCCGACTGGCGCTTCAAGACCCATCTGGCCAACCTGCCCGTTTACTTTGAATATCAGGAAGATGGCATCAGCACCACCGACGCCATCAAGGGCACATATCTGGACAATTACAAGGCCATCTGGGACCTGTATATCAACAACAGCACCTGCGAGCCCAGTGAGCTGTCCGCCAAAACCGGCGACGACTCCCGCAATGAGTTTTTGGCCGGCGAGGCCGTGTTCTTCCAGAACGGCTCCTGGGAGTACGGCAACCTGACGGGCGAGGGCAAATATACGGATGACGACCTCGCCATGATCCCCATTTATATCGGCGTGGGCGACGAGGCCAACCAAGGCCTGTGCACCGGCACCGAGAACTACTGGTGCGTGAACAAGGAAGCCTCCGAGGACGACATCCAGGCCACGCTGGACTTCATCAACTGGTGCGTCACCTCCGAGCAGGGCACCAAGGCCATGGCCGACGACATGGGCTTTGTCATCCCGTTCAAAACCGCGCAGGAGTCCCCGAACCTGTTCGTAAAGCAGGACGCCGAGATGACCGCCGCGGGCAAGACCCCGGTGTCGTGGAACTTCACCACCATGCCTTCCGAGGAATGGAAAAACGGCGTTGGTTCTGCGCTGACAGCGTATGCCGCCGGCACGGGCGACTGGAACGGCGTTGTCTCCGCTTTCGTGGACGGCTGGGCCAGCGAGGCCGCGCTGAACGCGGCGTAAGCGAATACCGCAGCAAAATGGGGGAGCTTGGCTCCCCCATTTTATAAGTAAGCAAAAGAAAAAGGAAAGGAAGGGACCGCAGCCGCCATGGAAAAGACGCTCAAAAAATATTTCCCGCTGTTTGTGCTGCCGACGCTGGCCGCGTTCATCATCGGGTTCATCGTCCCCTTTGCAGAGGGCATCTATCTCTCCTTCTGCAAATTCACCACGGTGGGCAACGCCTCTTGGGTGGGCGTTTCCAATTATGTCAAAGCGTTTTCGGACGCCACGTTCCGCAGCGCGTTCTGGTTCACACTGGGCTTCACAGCCGTGTCCACCATTCTCATCAACGTGCTGGCCTTTGCCATCGCGCTGCTGCTCACGCGGGGCATCAAGGGCACCAATGTATTCCGCACCGTGTTCTTTATGCCGAATCTCATCGGCGGCATCGTGCTGGGCTACATCTGGCAGATCCTCATCAACTGCGTGCTGTCGCTGGTCAAACAGCCGCTGCTGCAGCTCAACACGGCGGCCGGCTACTGGGGGCTCATCATCCTGATGTGCTGGCAGCAGGTGGGTTATATGATGATCATTTATATCGCCGGGCTTCAGAACGTGCCCGGGGACCTTATCGAGGCTGCGCAGATCGACGGCGCGAACCCCTGGCAGGCGCTGGTGCGCATCAAGCTGCCGATGGTCATGTCCTCCGTCACCATATGCCTGTTCCTGTCGCTGACGAACTCATTCAAGCTGTTCGACCAGAACCTTTCGCTGACAGGCGGCGAACCCAATCACGCCTCCGAGATGCTGGCCCTGAACATCTATAACACGTTCTATACCCGCTCCGGCCCGCAGTGGAAGGGCATCGGCCAGGCAAAGGCCGTCATTTTCTTCGTGCTCGTGGTAGCCATAGCCCTTGTTCAGCTCAGGGCAACACGTTCCAGGGAGGTGCAGCAGTAATGGTCAAGGCAAAAAAAGGCTTCAATCTGTTCTGGACGGTGCTGCTCTCCGTAGCATCTGTCCTGTATGTGTACCCAATCCTCATGATACTGCTGAACTCCTTTAAAAAGGAGACCTCCATCAGTACTTCTACGGCGTTCCTGCCGCCCACGGCAGATACCTTTGCCGGCGCGGCAAACTACGTCAACGCCATTTCTTCCAAGGGCTTTTTACAGAGTTTCTGGTACAGCACGCTCATCACCGTCACCAGCGTGGCACTCATCCTGCTGTGCTGTTCCATGTGCGCGTGGTACATCACCCGCGTCAATTCTCTGATGAGCAAGGCCATGTACTATCTGTGTGTGTTCAGCATGCGTATTTCCGCATCGTATTTCCCATTTTCAAGCCCACCATGATCTCCGTCGCCATTCTGGAGGCCATGTGGGTGTGGAACGACTATCTGCTGCCCACGCTGGTGCTGGACATCAAAAAATACCGCACCATCCCCATGCTCATCCAGTACTTCCGCGGCAGCTACGGCCGCGTGGAGATGGGCCCCATGATGGCCTGCATCATGCTCACGGTGCTGCCCATCATCATTCTGTACCTGGCGTGCCAGAAGTATATCATTGAGGGCGTCGTGGCCGGGGCGGTGAAAGGCTGATGCGCACCAGCGGCATCCTGATGCCTGTCTCCTCTCTGCCCTCGCCCTACGGCATCGGCAGCCTGGGGGCGGAAGCCTACCGTTTTGTGGATTTTCTGGCGGCGGCCGGGCAGCGGTACTGGCAGATCCTGCCCATCGGGCCCACGGGTTACGGCGACAGCCCGTACCAGAGCTTTTCGGCCTTTGCGGCCAACCCCTATTTCATCGACCTCGATGCGCTGGAGCAGCGCGGCCTGCTGACGCACGACGAGATCGCCCGCGGCGCTGGCCGCAGCACGGGCGCGTCTGGCAGGGCAGGTCCGCTTCTGGCAGGTGGTGCAATACCTGTTTTACGAGCAGTGGGCCGCTCTGAAGGCCTACGCCAACGCAAAGGGCGTGGAGTTCATCGGTGACATTCCTATCTACGTTTCGCCGGATTCCTCCGACCTCTGGGCCGACCCTTCGCTGTTCCAGGTAGACGCGGACGGCGCGCTGACGGAGGTGGCGGGCTGCCCGCCGGACGCTTTCGCGGCGGACGGGCAGCTTTGGGGCAACCCGCTGTACAACTGGGATGTACACTTAAAGACCGGGTGCGCCTGGTGGATACGACGGCTGCGCCATGCAAGCGCCGTATACGATGTGGTCCGTATCGACCACTTTCGCGGCTTTGAAAGCTATTACGCCATTCCCGCCCGGGACAAAACCGCAGTGAACGGCGTGTGGCGCAAGGGGCCCGGCACGGCGTTCATCGACGTCATACGCCGAAAGCTGCCGGACGTGCGCATCATTGCCGAGGATCTGGGCTATCTGACGGACGATGTAAAGGCACTGCTGCGCGCCAGCGGCTTTCCCGGTATGAAGGTGCTGCAGTTCGCCTTCGATTCCCGGGAGGAAAGCGACTATCTGCCCCACAACTACACACAGAATTCTGTTGTGTACACAGGCACCCACGACAACACCACCACGGCGGACTGGGAGCTTTCGGCTCCGGCCGGGGACGTGGCGTTCGCCAGGCGTTATCTGGATGTGGA
>PPYF01612730.1_pt1 | contig 11436 bp, 10 predicted proteins | sample 1559871 | NCBI WGS metagenome assembly PPYF01 (sample SAMN08240021, study PRJNA423297) | Human gut metagenome, whole genome shotgun sequencing project. | reverse complement strand
CCCTGAATGATAAAGGCATCACCGATATTCTGGTGGTGGACAACCTGAAAGACGGCACTAAATTTGTTAACCTGGTGGACCTTAATATTGCTGACTACATGGATAAGGAAGACTTCCTGATCCAGATTATGGCTGGCGAAGATTTCGGCGATATCGAAGCGATTTTCCACGAAGGCGCATGCTCTTCCACCACCGAGTGGGATGGCAAGTATATGATGGATAACAATTATCAATACTCCAAAGAGCTGCTGCACTACTGCCTGGAGCGCGAAATTCCGTTCCTGTACGCCTCTTCCGCCGCGACTTACGGCGGTCGTACGTCTGATTTCATCGAATCCCGTGAATATGAGAAACCGCTGAACGTCTATGGCTACTCAAAATTCCTGTTCGACGAATACGTGCGTCAGATCCTGCCAGAAGCCAACTCTCAGATTGTTGGCTTCCGCTATTTCAACGTCTACGGACCACGCGAAGGCCACAAAGGCAGCATGGCAAGCGTCGCTTTCCACCTCAATACCCAGCTTAACAATGGCGAAACACCAAAACTGTTCGAAGGCAGTGAAAACTTCAAACGTGATTTCGTTTATGTTGGCGATGTGGCGGCGGTAAATCTGTGGTTCCTCGAAAACGGGGTATCCGGCATCTTTAACCTCGGCACCGGTCGCGCGGAATCTTTCCAGGCCGTTGCCGATGCAACGCTGGCGTACCATAAAAAAGGCAGCATTGAGTACATTCCATTCCCGGAAAAACTGAAAGGCCGCTACCAGGCATTTACTCAGGCAGATCTGACTAACCTGCGCGCTGCGGCGACATGATGATGTCGCAAAGTCTCTATCGCACGCTCAAGGCGCGCTATCCCCAGGCGATAATCGACGTGATGGCACCGGCGTGGTGCCGTCCGCTGCTGTCGCGTATGCCTGAAGTCAACGAAGCCATCGCCATGCCGCTGGGACACGGCGCGCTGGAGATCGGCGAGCGCCGTAAGCTCGGTCATAGCCTGCGTGAAAGACGCTATGATCGCGCCTGGGTGCTGCCGAATTCTTTTAAATCCGCTCTGGTGCCGTTTTTTGCTGGCATCCCCCATCGTACCGGCTGGCGTGGCGAGATGCGCTACGGCCTGCTTAACGATGCGCGCGTGCTGGATAAAGAAGCATGGCCGTTGATGGTCGAGCGCTATGTGGCTCTGGCCTATGATAAAGGCGTGATGCTGACGGCCAAAGATTTGCCGCAGCCTCTGCTATGGCCGCAGTTGCAGGTCAGCGAAGGTGAAAAATCCCTGACCTGTAGTCAGTTCTCTCTTTCTGCCGAACGCCCCATCATCGGTTTTTGCCCTGGTGCGGAATTTGGTCCGGCGAAACGCTGGCCGCATTACCACTATGCGGAACTGGCGAAACAATTAATCGATGAAGGCCATCAGATTGTGTTGTTTGGCTCTGCAAAAGACCACGAAGCCGGAAATGAGATCCTCGCTACGCTGAGCCTTGAACAGCAGTCCTGGTGCCGCAATCTGGCGGGTGAGACACAGCTGGAGCAAGCGGTCATTCTTCTCGCCGCCTGCAAAGCGGTTGTCACCAATGATTCTGGATTAATGCACGTTGCCGCCGCGTTGAATCGACCTCTGGTAGCATTATATGGCCCAAGTAGTCCGGACTTTACCCCGCCGTTGTCGCACAAAGCGCGAGTCGTCCGCCTGATTACGGGCTACCACAAAGTGCGTAAGGGCGATGCAGCAGAAGGCTATCATCAGAGCCTGATCGACATTACTCCTCAGCGCGTACTGGAAGAACTTAATGACCTGTTGTTACAAGAGGAAGCCTGACGGATGCGGGTTCTGATCGTTAAAACATCGTCTATGGGCGATGTGCTGCATACGTTGCCCGCATTAACCGATGCGCAGCAGGCCATACCGGATATTCACTTTGACTGGGTGGTGGAAGAAGGGTTCGCTCAGATACCCTCCTGGCATTCGGCCGTTGACCGCGTGATTCCGGTAGCGATCCGCCGCTGGCGTAAAGCGTGGTTTTCAGCGCCGATTAAAGCTGAGCGTAAAACGTTCCGCGATGCGGTCCGTTTACTGCAGTATGACGCGATAATTGATGCGCAGGGGTTGGTAAAAAGCGCAGCGCTGGTTACTCGTCTGGCTCACGGGATCAAGCATGGTATGGACTGGAGCACGGCCCGTGAACCGCTGGCGAGCCTGTTTTATAATCGCAAGCATCATATTGCCAAACAACAGCATGCCGTAGAACGTACGCGTGAATTGTTTGCGAAAAGTCTGGGATATAACAAACCGCAATCGCAGGGTGATTACGCTATCGCTCAGCATTTTTTGACAGAAGTAAATGCTGATGCAGGGCAATATGCGGTGTTGCTGCATGCCACGACCCGTGATGATAAGCACTGGCCGGAAGCCAACTGGCGGGAGCTGATTGGCCTGTTAAACAATGCAGGCATACGCATTAAACTGCCCTGGGGAGCCGCGCATGAAGAAGCGCGTGCCAGGCGACTGGCGGAAGGGTTCCCTTACGTTGATGTCCTGCCACGAATGAGTCTGGAAGAGGTCGCCCGTGTTCTCGCAGGGGCCAAATTTGTAGTATCGGTTGATACAGGCCTAAGCCATTTAACCGCCGCATTGGATCGCCCAAATATTACGCTGTATGGCCCAACTGATCCGGGACTGATTGGGGGATATGGGAAAAACCAATATACACAACAGAGTCATTCCGGAAAATTGCAGGATCTGAATGCTAGTTTAGTCAACGCATCGCTGGTTGATAATAATTTGCTTTAACTTTAAGAGATGAACCATGCTTCACCAACACATGTTTTCTCGCTTTATATATAGTATAAAAAATAATCCATTCGATTTTGTATACTGCTTATTTTATGCCGGGATACTTGCTACTCTCGGGATGGTGCTGGTCAATCCAGATGAAGCGCTGAAGATATTTATTTTCTCCACGGCTCTGTCTCTGCCTCTTATAGGTAAAAACTTAAAGTATGTATGCAGTGAGAAAAAGAATCTGGTTTTGCCTTTTATGTTGCTGCTCTTCGGTTTGCTCCAGATTATTTGGGTAGAAATATTTAAACAACCAGGCTCGGCCTTTACCGGAGCATACCGCTCATATCAGAACGGTGGCAAAGTGATGCTGTTTGCCGCGCTGGTGATGACCGCGCTAACATCACGAGCGCCGTGTGCCAATAAAACCCGCATCACCAGTATCTGGGTGATTCTTACGGCAATCGGTTTGTATCTTTTCGCGGGATATGAACTTGTGAATCAGCCTGATTTATTAAGCTATCGTTTGGCACTCGGATTTGAACACCAAACTGGTACAGCTTATGCACTAACATTGATTGGCTTATTGGCATCTCAGGCCATCATCAACCTGCGTATAAAACATACCGTTTCACTGTATCTGTTACATTTTTTGATATCGCTGGCGGTGATCATTACCACGCAAACTCGGGCGGCTATTTTGGTATACCCGATCCTGAGTATCGGCCTGTTTCTCATGTACTATCGTCATAACCGGGCCATGATGATCAAAGCGTTATTGGGCTTCGTGATACTGGTTGGGTTAGCGTCAATTCCGCTTAAATCAATTATTGAAAATCGTTACCAGAACATGATGGTCGATTTGCATTCCTACAGTCAGAACAATAGTAATACCTCTATTGGCGCGCGGCTTGCAATGCAACGAGCAGGTATTGAGTCAGGGAAAGTACATCTCGAGGGGCAATCACTTGAACAACGTGGTGCAGAAATTCAGCAACTTGCTGTGCAAGATACCTCGCTACAAGGGGCACTTGAGTTCCTTAACGTTCACCTGCATAACGAAATCGTTGATACCTTTTCGCTAAAGGGCATCCCCGGAGTTGTTGTGCTACTCTTGCTCTATACCGCTATGTTTTTAAGAGCTTACTGGCAACGTAGTCCTCTGTTGTTTGTCATTTCAGGCGCTATCGCTATCTATGGCCTGAGTGATTTATTATTATATGCCAAAGGTGAAGCCTTGAGCAGCGTACTGGCGTTATGCGTAGCAGTAATGCTGAGTTCGAATTCCGACGAGAGAACAATGCCATGATTAACGCTTCAGGTTATTTGCTGAGCATAATTATTCCCACTTATAACAATGCTGAACTCATCACAGCGACGTTGGCGTCTATCCATCAGAGCATTACTGATGAAGTGGAGGTAATAATTGTGAATGATGGCTCAACAGATTTAACGGAAGAGCGTATCAAGGCATTTTATCGTGAGCATAACTGCAACAACGTTAAATATATAAACCAAAAAAATCAAGGTGTTGCAATCACCCGTAACGTTGGGCTTGCCCATGCAACGGGAAAGTATATTGGTTTTATCGACAGCGATGACATTGTCTGTAAGGATTATTTCACTATTCTCCTCCCTAAACTGAGGGAGGAAAAATATGATATCGTGGAATTCAACTTAACCAGGGATATCAAAAATCTGTATCAGAACAAACCTGGTGCAAAGCATGCTTTAGCCGAACACGAAATTATTTTGGCTGATGATAACTATGCTCCCCTGTTGCCAACTTTCCGTGCCGGGCAATGGCATCTTATGACAAAAATCTTTCACCGCGACATTATTGGCAACGATCGATTCGAAGAACATCGTCGATATGAAGACATGATTTTTTGTCCCTTTCAATACTTTAAGTGTCATTGCATATTAAAGATAGAAAATAAATTATATTACTATCGGGTAAATGAAAAAAGCATTACCGAAAACATTATTGATAGCGATGCGGACAGCATCTTCTTTGCTATGCGAAAAATGTATAACTATGTGAATAAAAATAAAGAAAAACGTACTGTCGCCACATTAATGATCATCAATTGTTTTCTGGAAGGCCGCAAACTTTTACGTAAAAAGAAAGGCTACTATCGTTATAACGAAAGTATGTTAAATGACATTCAGAATGCACTTGCATGCTGCGATACCAAAATCGTTAAAAACAAAATAATCCTTAAGATGAAATATCCGCATATCGACCGTTCAATTTCTGAAATAAGATACAAGATACTATCTGCATGCAAAAATTTATTGTTTCGAAAGGGATTTTAACATGTTTGATAAAGTCGACCGTGTTCTTATTTGCAAGCTCAAATTTTATGGTGATGTTCTATTAACAACACCTGTCATTGCCAGCATTCAGGCTCGTTATCCTCATGCTAAAATCGATCTGCTTCTTTATAAAGATACAAAATCAATTTTGGCAGCAAATGAAAGTATTAATGAGTTTTATCTCATTGAGAAAAAGAAAGGCCTTTTAGATACAGTAAAAAATTATCTTTCAGTGCGCCAACAGCTGAAAAAAAACCACTACGACCTGATCGTTAATTTAACCGAGCAGTGGCCGATTGGCGCTCTTATTGCCTCATTACGTCGCCCCTCAATTGCATTTGAACGGGATAAGAAACAATGGAACAAGCTTTTTTCACGGGTTACACCGCTGACCGGTACGCACATAGTTGAACAAAATCTCTCCATTCTAAAAGGTGTTGGGTTTAGCGAGACCGATCTGAAAAAAGAGATGTCACTGCACTACCGCCGGGATGATTACCACTATTTGGTTTCCCAACTTCCGGCATTACCTTCACAAAAATATGTCGTTATTCAACCTACTGCCAGACAAGAATTCAAATGTTGGGATGATGATAAATTTGCCCATGTGATTGACTATCTTCATCAGCGTGGCCTGCATGTTTACCTAACCTGTGGGCCAGCATTGAGTGAACAACAGCAAGTCCAGCGTATTGCTGAACAGTGTCAATCATCACCTGACCTGACACTGGCAGGCAAAACAACCTTCCTGCAATTGGCCGCGTTGATCGACCATGCGGTTCTTTACATCGGGGTCGATTCTGCGCCTATGCATATGGCGGCAGCATTAGGAACACCACAGGTTTGCCTGTTTGGGGCAACCAATTATCAGCAATGGAGACCATGGTCAGATAATGCTGTATTGATTTGGGCTGGCGATTACCATCCCATGCCTCCCAGAGATGAACTCGACAGGTCAAAAAAATATTTAACATGGATACCGGAGCAAGCCGTTATTGACGCTATCGATAGGGTACTTCATGATAGTGGCAATAATAAAGGCAATGAGAAAGCATAGATGGACAACAAAAAAAACGTTATTAATATTGCTTATTGTACAGATGCCAATTATCTGGAATATGTAGCAGTGTCCATTATGTCTGTCATAATGAACAACCCTGGACAAGACTTGTCATTTTTCGTTTTTGTCTATGACGTCTCAGACGATGAAATCAATAAACTGCGCGCAACCAGCGATAAAATTCAGGTTATCAATATTGATAAAGAAGAGATTGAGAAATATAACAATGACTTTGCAATCAAACACCTGAACCGTTCAACCTATATGCGCCTTGCCGTTCCGCGCTTACTAAAAGATAAAGTTGAGTACTTTATCTATTTAGATGCAGACACTCTGTGTTTCGATAAACTCAATGATATTAACAGTATTGATATCAGTAACGTCATTTGCGCAGTCAGCCACGACTCGCTCGATATCCATGATACAAAAAATGCCAAACGCCTGGGTCTCAGTACGGGTCATTACTTCAATGCTGGTTTTTTGTATATTAATATCGCAAATTGGATTAAATTCGACATCGAAAACAAAGCAAATACTGTGCTATTTGAACAAGGGAAAACTCTACCTTACTTTGATCAAGATGCTCTGAATATTGCAATGGATGGCAACGTCAAATTTATTGATAATCGATGGAATTTTTTGTTTAACTGGTTTAACGACCAACAAAAAGAGAGTTTCTTCTATCGAAAAGATATCCTGCCACGCATAATCCATTTCACCGGTGGACGAAAGCCATGGTACAAAGAACACACTGGTCTTTCACAGCAACTGTATCTTTTCTACCATCATTTCACACCATGGCAGAACACAGAAATGCGCTCTTATGCTCCACGAATGAGACCTACTGATTATCGGGTTTACTCACGTCAGGAAGCCAAAAGAGGAAATTACTGCGCTTCTATCAAATGGTATCTGAAATATCTCAAGACAAAACTACGCTAAATAAAAAACTCCCTTTCGGGAGTTTTTTTACTTACTTTGTAACTTTGCACGTAAATAGCCGATATAGCTAATTACTGAAGCGAAATACTTTCCTTGTAGCCTTTCATGCCGTGATTTCTTTTTGTATTGCTTTGGTGTTCTGGCTGGTAACAAAGGAACATCAGCCCATGGAGAAGACTTCCACGCTTCAACAAAATACTGTGCTGAAGGATAGTTAGCCCATGAATTCCATGGCTTGGTAACGCCTATATAATGAATCAAAATGGTTTCAGGCGTTATAAACTCTTTATATTTTGAAATATCTTTGCTCTTAAGCTCTTGTTTAATACCATATATTGCATCATAAATTCGTGGTAAGAAAATAGTTTTCCCCAAAAACATGATATTCAAAACATCCTGGTCAAGAAACGCAAATTTCTTAGTTTTATCTAACAGAGTAGAAAATGCTTTAGAGAAAAATTGTTGTTCCTTCCATTCCTTTAAATTAGCAAAAATAACCCCAGCATTAAAATATTGCTCATTAAACTCTGGAACATTAAGACGAGTAGCAGCATATGAGCGACTATCATCAACATCCTGGATAACGGCAGCAACATGATGCTCAAATTTGATATTCGTTAAATCAATCAACGAACCCTTACATACCACATCGGCATCAATATAGAGCAAACTATCGATTTTTTCACTAAGATATTCAAATGCAATAAATCTAAAATAAGTCGCATGAGACCAGGCATTTCCACATGGCAAGACCTTTAGTCCTTCAGCATTCATTACATAGACAGTTATATTAGTAGCAAATTTTTTTGCTAGTTTTTCAAGCCGTTGTCGATAATCTGAATCAATATAATCAGTAAAAAGGTGAAAATGAATGCTGATATCTTGATTATGTAGTAAAACGGACGACATCGAAACTGCCGCTCCGAACATAAAATTCTGATCAACCCCCCATGCAATATTCAGCTGCGGGGTATGATCTGTTGGAGCACCAAAGATCTCAATGGTATCCTTGATAGACTGATGACAATCAAAATTCATGTACTACACCTTTTTTATGCTATCTGAAAATTATCTGCACAACAGACTAGTGCGACCGTGCATTATGTAGTTTATTTTTTATATACATAACATGACTTAGCACAGAACGGATATATTTTCGCTGCACTCTTTCATGTCGTGACTTACGTTTATACAACTTGGCTGTGTTTGCGTTTAACAGAGACTTTTCCGCCCATGCGGATTTCTGATATGCATCAATAAAAAACTTAGCCACCGGGTATTTAGCCCATGAATGCCATGGTTTAGTGACGCCCACATAGTGAATTAATACCGTATCATCGGTAATGAAATCCTGATAAATCTTATCGTTTTTATTTTTGAGCTCCTGATCAACGCCATAAATGCAGTTAAAGTCTCTTCTCAGGAAAATAACATTCCCGACAAACAAAATATTGAGTACGTCCTGGTCGAAATAAAGCAATTCTTTTTGGCGTTTGTCTAATATAGAAAATGCTTTAGTTAACAACTGCTGCTCACGCCATACTTCGAGATTCGCAAATACAACACCCGAATTAAAATACCCATTACTCAGTTCAGGGATACCGAGTCTGGTACCGGATTTAATTCGCACTTCATCAACATCATTAATGACAGCACCATATTCCCCACAGAAATTAATCTCAGTAAGTTCCCGTAGAGAACCTTTACAAATGACATCGGCATCCAGATACAGTACCGAGCTTAATTCGGTGCTTAAATATTCAAATGCAAAGTAACGATAGTACATTGCATAAGTCCAGGCTTTCGTGCTCGGCAGTTCACGAAATGCCGCATTATCGAAAACAAGGACAGTCACGGTCGTACTGTACATTCGTGTCAGTCGTTTTATGCTTTCCAGATAGTCGTCATCAATATAGTCAGTGGCGATATAAAAATGGATATCAATATCAGGATTATTCACTAATACTGAGGTATTGTTCTTTGTCTTATTTTTTGCGCTTTTGTGACAGCCTGTTCAAACAACCTGACTTCCTGACGAAAGATTTCACGTAATGGCATCGAAAAATAGACACGTAAAAAACGGTAGATATCTCTGGACGTTAGACCAATTTCCAGTGAGGAGAAATAGAGCCCGATCAAATCCTTATCCCGCCAGCGGCGTGGTACCTGCTGACGTATTTGAGCACGATGTAGATCAATCACAGAAAGTTTGATATCCGCAACATCTGCTGGCATCGGCTGTTGGAGCAGGAAGTGGCAAATATAACAATCCCGATGATTTACCCCACCTCGATGCATTTTACCCACCATTTCCGCCACGCGGGTAATAATGGTCCGTTTTAATACAAAATCGGGCCGTTCAACTCCCCAATTGGCGCAAAAATCTTCAAGACTGATGGCAGGAGAAAGATCCTCGGTGATAATAAATGAGGTTCGCTCTAACGGATTCAGGCCTTTCTGTCCAAAAGCAACCCCCGTCATTGTTTCCACATTCAGTGCTTGCAAACGGTGAATCGCCAGCCACTCCCGGTCCGCGCCAAGCACAGGCATGCGCAGAGAAATAAGGTTTTTCACCACTTCTTTAAGCGTGGTCCCATGATGATATTTAAGAAAGTAACCTTTTCCCATCATCTCAAAACGCAGGGTACGCCGAGTTTCCAGAGCGCGAAAAACCTCGCCATCCAGCTTAGTGACTTCCGTGAACGGGTCTTTTCCTTGCCATTGCGTGGCAAATGGTTCTTTCAATTCAATCATTTTCGAGACCTAAAATGATATCTGCAGCTTTATCTGCCAGACTGTAGAGATCTTCTGTATCAGCAAAATGTCGCGCATTTCCAGCCCAACGACTTCTCTGCTCATTATTTTGCAGCGCATCGAAAAGCGCTGTATTCAAATTTTCCTGCGCAAAAGGTTCAGGAATCACCACGCCGCATCGGGCGGCAGTGATATAACCTGCGTAGCCGCATACCTCAGTGGTTAATACTGGCAGCCCGGCAACTACGGCTTCTAGCAAGACAATACCAGCGGCTTCCTGAACTGCCGGGTGAAGCAATAAATCAGCAGCGGACATCAATTCAGCGACATCATCTCGCCCCGAGAAGAATTGCACATGCTTTTCAATACCCAATTGGCGGGCCAGAGCACGATAACGATCGGCCTTATCCTGACCAACAACCATCAACTGAGTACGGTGACGTATAGTCTCAGGTAAAGAAGCCAACGCCTGTAAGCTTCTTGGCACACCTTTACGCTTGAAATCTGATCCGACCTGCAGAAGCAGGAACTGATCGAGAGCAATACCATTCTTTTCTCTGACAATCTGCCTGCTGTTTTCAGGTTGCAGGCTGTATTTTCTGTCTGGGTAGATACCTGGCGGCAGAATACGAAAACGCTGGCTCTCGGTATGATAATGCTGTTTGAAATCACCGATTTGCTTATCGGTTAACATCAAAAGCGTGGTACCGGAACCTTGTTGAAACGTCGCTTTTTCATATGCAGAGTAGTGCCGATACCGACGCGTCAACTTATAGAAGAAGCCCTTCTCGCGGGCGACCTTTTCCGCATAGCAAACGTCGGCGGCGTAATACACATCCAACCCAGGCATTTTATTAAAACCAACGATACGATCGACGGGATGCTGACTTAAATAATTCTGAACCCACTGATAATATTGCTCGTTTTTCCCATGATTAGTTCTGGCTGTGACGGGTACGAGTATAATTTCGAGTCCTTCCGGACGTTCGCCCTGCCATGACTGGGTAAACACCTGGACATGATGACCTCGTGCAGCAACCGTGAGCGCTACTCGCAGAAAATCACGCTGTAGCCCACCATAGGGAAAATACTTGTACAAACAAAAAGCAATATTCATGCATTAATATCCACATCGCGTCGCCAGGCATAGCAGGTCTGATACATCCAAAGTTTACCGCCCATGTTTTCGAAACGTTTCTGCCGGCTAGCTACCTGAAATTGCGCAGTAGTATATCATTTATTATCACGCATTCCGAAACGAATATTTTTTGAACAAAATAAAGAAATAAATCATTAAAAACAAAAAGATATAAAATTAACGCATTCACCTTAAAACACGCGCCGCACAAGACGTTAAGCCGCGTCAGTACGTTCATAGGCATTTTTAAAAATGCCGCCGATTAAAACAGTGCCGCGACGATTCCATCGTTTTGCTGCGACCTGGATAAAAATGATGGTAAAGCCATAGTTAAATACATAGAATCCCCAGCACATTCATAAGTTAGCTACCATTATGCTCGAATTGCTTTACACCGCCCTTTTCTACCTTATTCAGCCTTTGATCTGGATACGGCTTTGGGTG
>PPYF01028626.1_pt1 | contig 11436 bp, 6 predicted proteins | sample 1559871 | NCBI WGS metagenome assembly PPYF01 (sample SAMN08240021, study PRJNA423297) | Human gut metagenome, whole genome shotgun sequencing project. | reverse complement strand
CCTCTCTTAGTAAGAGATGGAATTGTTTTACTACTGTCAAAGGGCTGTAAATCAGCCATCAACGCTAACGAAAAACTAACTTCTGTATAAATGAGACGCAACCGTATTCTATGGATAACGCTCCTGGCTATTCTCGGACTTGCTCCCTCTCTCAGAGCCCAGGACTTCGCATTGAAGACCAACCTTGTCTCCGACGCCGCGCTGTCGCCCAACCTCGGATTTGAGGTCGGACTGGCCCCACGGTGGAGCCTCGACGTGAGCGGCCAGATCAACGCATGGCCCGTAAACGGTCACAAATGGAAGCACTGGCTGGTGCAGCCGGAGGCACGCTACTGGTTTTGCGACGCCATCACCGGACATTTCGTGGCTGTGCACGCACTCGGAGGCCAGTACAACGTGGGCAACATCGACATGGATTTCAAATTTCTCGGCACCGACTTCGGCAAACTCAAGGACCACCGCTACCAGGGTTGGTTTGCCGGCGCGGGTATAGCCTACGGTTATTCGTGGCTCATCAACAAGCATTGGAACATCGAGGCAGAGCTCGGCATCGGATGGATCCACACCCGCTATGACAAATTCGAGTGCGCCGGTTGCGGCCGGAAGGTGGAGCGCGACCGTCCCCACAACTATTTCGGCCCCACGAAGGCGGCAATCAACCTGGTGTATGTGTTCTGACCCGCTCCCGACGTTGACGACAACCACCTGATATCATAAAGAAAAGAAATCCCATGAACAAGATATACACGACATTGGCGGCATGCCTCGTAGCCTTCGTGGCATCCGCGGCCAGGGAGACAGTCAGCGCCGAGCTCCCCGCCGGCGCCATCTCCGACATAAATGTGGAGCGCTCCGCCTCCACTCTCCTCGTATCGATGGACGTGAATCCCTCCGTGTTCACCGACCGCTCTAACCGCGAGGTGATCATCACCCCCGTCATCACCAACGGCACCGACTCCCTCGAGCTTCGCCCCGTGATTGTGGCGGGCCATAAACGCTACTGGCAGCATAAGCGCCACGACGGGAAGGATCCCGACTACGACCTGCTGCGCTCAGGATGGAAAGACCCGTTCCACTATTCCCAACTCGCCGAATATCAGGACTGGATGGAGGTCAGCACCCTCTCGGTGGTGAGCCGCGTGGAGGGATGCTGCGGCGATGACCTCGCCGACCCTGCCAGCGACGACCTCTACGCCTTCGACTTCCGTCCGAAGGTGCTCGAACCCACCTACGTATATGTGAAGCCCATGAAGGAGATCGCCAAGGTGCGCGAGGTCGAGGGAAGCGCATATATCGACTTCCCCGTCAACCAGACGGTGATCTATCCCGACTACCGCCGCAATCCCGCGGAACTCGCCGAGATACGACGCACCATCGACGAGGTGCGCGATGACAAGGATGTGACCATCACCTCCCTCCATATCAAGGGCTACGCCTCTCCCGAAGGCTCCTATGCCAACAACGAACGCCTGGCCAAAGGTCGTACGGAGGCGCTTATCGACTATGTACGCAAGCTCTACTCCTTCCCGAAGGATGTGATGCACTCCTCATGGGAGGCGGAGGACTGGGCTGGTCTCGACCGCCGCGTGCGTGAGCTCGATATTGAGAACAAGGAGGCGATCCTGACTCTGATAGCCGACACGAAGATGGCCCCCGACGCCAAAGACCAGGCTTTGAAGCGCCGTTTCCCCGCGCAATACAAGTATCTGCTCGAGAATGTCTATCCGGCGTTGCGCCATTCCGACTACAAGGTGCAGTATGTTGTGCGCAACTATACTGATGTGGCTGAGATCGCCCGGGTCATGAAGACCGCGCCTCAGAAACTGTCGCTCGACGAGCTCTTCCTCTATGCCAAGAGCCTCGACAAGGATTCCCCGGAATTCCAGGAGGTTATGGAGGTGGCGGTGCGCATGTATCCCGAAGATCCTGTGGCCAACCTCAACGCAGCTACCACGGCGCTCGCCCACGGTGAGACGGAGATGGCCCGTAACTATCTGAAGAAGTCGGGCGACGGGGTGGACGCTGTCTATACGTCGGCACTCCTGGAGGCTGCGGAGAAGAACTACGACAAGGCCGCGGAGCTTCTCTCCAAGGCTCAGTCGATGGGTCATCCGGAGGCCGGGGCCACCATAGCCCGTCTCCGCGAGCTCGGACTCATTCCGTAAAAAATGCATAATGCACAATTCATAATGCATAATCTTAAAGGAATGCATAATGCACAATATATAATTTATAATCAAATCACCATCAATTAATTATGCATTATGCATTATGAATTATGAATTAAAACAAACGACTTGCACCCACAACGAGCAAGAAAACAAACAATATTCATTAAAAATTTTTTAAAACTTACTGTATGAAAACAAAGTTTTTCTATGGAATGGCAGCCCTGGCCACCCTCGGCCTGACCGCCTGCTCCAGCGAAGACCTCGGGACCTATGATCCCGGGAAGGCAGAGGCTGATCAGACACAGTATCTGTCGATCTCCATCAGTGCTCCTAAGAGTGGCACACGAGCCTTTGAGGACGGGGCTACAAATGAGAGCACAGTTACCCGTCTCGATTTCCTATTCTATGATGCAGCCGGTAACCCTACAGCTGCACCTGCAATGTTCAACCAAAATACTCTTGATGGAGAGTTCAAGGATGAAGACGAAGATGGCAACAAATTTGAGAATGGGAATGTGACGAAAATATGGACTCACGTTGTACCTGTTTCGTTGACGCAGGGCCAGAATCTTCCTGCACAGGTTGTATGTCTCGTAAATGCGAATGGTACGAATGTAAACGCTCTAACCAATCTCCCTCTTAGCGAACTTCGCAATGTCGCCAGAACTTATTTTGAAAATAATGGAGCTTTCTTGATGACAAACTCCGTGTATTTCGGCTTGAATACTATTACCGGTGTTCAGAATGACCGTCTTTGCGCTACCCCTATTACATCCGGGCAGCTCTTCCCCACAGAAGCTGCTGCACAGAAAGCAATTACAGATAATAATACCGCAGGACTCGTAAATATTTATGTAGAGCGTCTTGCTTCCAAGGTCGGTCTGACTATGGCTGCTAATGCTCCTAAGATTGTAACACTTGCAAATGGCGAAGGTACTGGAAATATAGAACTGACCTATAATCCTGAGTATTGGTTCATGAACGCTACTGCAAATGAGAACTACATTACCAAACGTTATGGAATCCAGAATGACACTACTATAAATTATCAGCCTACCTATTCCCAAATAAATACTAAATTTGAAGGTTCTGGGATGGCTAGTAATTGGAATGATGCTACCAACCATCGTAGCTACTGGGGATGCTCACCCTCTTATTATGAGAATAGTTACCCGATGGTGTCTGACCAAGTTGATGATCTTGAAGGTAATAAGACAGCATATAATGAGAAATATTATACGTATAAAGAAGTAGCAAATCAGGCACAGGGAACAAGTATTGAAAAGCAGGCGCTTGCTGCTGCAAATGGCGCATTTTCTACTTCTACCGTAACAACCGATGGTGTTACAACAACATCTGGTTATATCTATTCTCGTGAGACTACAGCTGCGATTGGTTCGATCAATGATGTTGCCAAGAATCCTGCTGCAGTGGTCGCTTCAGCTGTAATTGTTGGTAAATATACTGTAGGTAATGCAGCAGCTGCAACATTCTATGTAGACCGTAACCTTGGTGTGGGTACTGAGGGTGGAACAAAAGTGCAGGGTACATACTACAGCACGATGGAGGCCGCAAGAAAACATCTTGTAGATCGTCAGAATATTGTATTCCAGAATAATGGAACAACTGACGAGCCTAACTATGTTGCTGTTACAACAGCTGCGACATTTACACTTGACCATCCTGTAAAGGCTGTGCGTGATAAGCTTGCCAATCCTAATATTGCCGGACGTATAGTAAATATCCAGCTTCCTGATACATATGATTCTGCTGATACTCCCCTTTATTGCTTTGATCTTGCTTCTGGCAAATATACTCTTATCAATGACGAGAATATAAATGATGTAAATGCTGCTCTCTGCGGTATAGGTTCACTTGACATGTTCTCTAACGGAATTGCATTCTTCAATATTCCTATCCGTCATCTTGGATTTAATGAGGGTGTATGTCTTAAGGAACAAGGCGATGTCAAGGTTTATAATTGGGCTGCCATGCGTCTCGGTGACCTTGGTTTAGTACGTAACCATGTCTACAATATCACAGTAAATACTATCGAGGGTCTTGGCACAGGTGTTCGCAGCGAAGATCAGCCTATTGTTCCTCCTGTTGACCAGCTAAATCAATGGATCGCAGTCCGTCTCAATATCCTTGCTTGGAATGTTGTTAATCCCTGGAGTGTTGATCTTTGATCAAATCGATAACTCTAAGGTTTGAATCCTTAAGGTTTGAATAAATGAGCGGCGGGAATTTCCGCCGGGAGATTCCCGCCGCTTTCCTCTTTTTAGAAATTTGATAACATCTTCGGTTTTAACCGGGTATAAAAACAAATCGCTGCGGAGCTTATCCGCGAATAGAATCGTCGATCGGATTGCCGGACGACCTCCTGAATTGACAACACTGAGATTTACCGGTGCGGAGTGACTCTCTGCCGAAACCACCGGGATATCCTCAACATATATTCTCTCCGAGACAGATAATCAATCTCTCCTTCCTCAACATCAGAATAACAATAAAAAACATAAAGCGATGATTTTCCTGAAAATGCATAAGGCTGCACTGTCGGTCCTGGCCGGAATGGCCTGCGCCATCGGACTCTCCTCCTGCGATTCGTTTATCTATGACGACCAGGGCGACTGTTCCGTGCACTACCGCGTGCCGTTCACTTTCACCCAGAACATTCTCAATGCCGATGCCTTCAAGTCGCAGGTGACCGGAAGCGTCACCCTATATGTGTTTGACACCGACGGGCGACTTGCCCTTACTAAGACCGAGTCGGGCGCTGCTCTCGCGCAGGATGACTATAAGATGGATATTGAGCTTGTGCCGGGTGTATACAATATGGTTACCTGGTGCACTGGCACTTCTCCCATGTCAGACCCGACTGCCTTTACCATAGGAGGAGCGGAACGTCCGGGTGCTATGTCCGATCTTTCGGCCACGCTTCCTCTTCTCCTGGAGGGTGAGACTTATTATCAGGATCATGACATCGTTCCCCTTTTCTACGGACGATCTGAAAATGTGGTCTGTCAGGAAAAGGATTTCGGCTATATCGACCTCCCCACCATCGACCTTATGAAAGACACTAACGTGATCAACGTAATCCTCGAGAATCTCAACGGAGTGGAGATGAAGGAAGGTGATTTCACCGTACAGGTGGTGGCCGACAACAGCGAGATGACCAGTCTCAACACTCTGACCGGAGACAAGCGGGTGCAATATCTCGCTTGGGACACCACGATGCTCCGTACTGAACCGGGAGAGGACGAGGAGACAAGGGCAGAGGGTGACGAAGAGCCGGTGGCCACAGGTCAGATGACGCAGCACACCACCGGACGGCTGATGATGGACAGTCCGGCATCACTGAGGGTAATCCGCAACACTGACGGGAAAGTGATCATCAACATCAACCTCACGCAATATCTCACGATGGTTAAGGGTAACTATCAGGGCTATCTCACCGATCAGCAATATCTCGACCGCATGGCCGAGCATACCTTGACCTTCTTCATAGCTGAAGGCGACTGGTATATGGCCGGAGGCGTGTATATCAATGGCTGGAAGATTGTGCCTCCCCAGAATGAGGATCTTTAAACAAATTTCTGACACTACTCCATCATGAAAATACCGAGATCAATCATAACGGCAAGAAGCCGCATAGCGGGGATAACCCTGGCTGCGGCTGCTTTGTTGGCCATGACCGGATGTGTCAACGATGATTCGCCCTGTCTGCCCGACAAAGACGCCATGCTCACTATGGAATTCTCCATTGTGACGCGCGGTGCGCGCGCCGGCGACAGAAGCGCGACAGAGACAAGGGTGACCGAACCTGCAAATTCTCAGATAGGCACCGCTGCTGAGAACTATCTCGACATACCGAATATGGCTTTCCTTCTCTTTGACGCCGACAGGAAACTTATCACGACGTTTTATCCGGAAGTGACGGCGGAGGGAAATATCTATAAGAAATATAATGTGATCTGCCGTATTCCGCAGGGCACTTTTGATTATGCAGTAGGTGATGATGTCACCTTCTATATAATGGTTCTCGCCAACTATAAGACCAACAATCCGAGCCGGATTAACTTCACTCCGGGGATCGGCTTCGATCCTCTTTTCAACATGCAGACTGTCGGCACCTGTAATTTCCCGCTCACGAGATACGCCGACAATCCTAATTACTGGTGGAGTCCGGATATTGATCATGGTCAATACATACCTATGAGCGGAATGCGGCGGTTCACCGTGACGAAAGCTCAGCTTCTGGCAAGCAATCCAACGAATCCCCTCCAGCTTTCTTCCACTGAGGATGAGGAGATCAACATGCTGCGCACCGTAGCCAAGATTGAGATTGTAGACCGCATACAGTATGATGAGGCGACAAATACCCAACCCGCGCTCACAAACCGTATAGCAGTTGAGAAAGTCGAACTGCTCGGCTATTTCGACAAGCTCTCAATTCTTCCGACTCTTGCCAACTGGCAGCCTACGGAGACAGACTATGTACAGACCCCCTCTATCCCCTCGACAGCCGTCTATCATGAGCCGAAGAGTTATGCAGCGGTGCATCCGGAAGGTGATGGTGTGACTCCGGAGACTCAGAATCAGAATGTGATCATCGATTTCTTCTATGACGAGACCGCCACCCAGGCCCGTGCTGACAAATGCCGCGTGTTCTCGACATATGTGTCGGAATATGACAATGCCATGGCCACCAACGGCGGCAAGACCCCAGCGTGGATGGCTGTTACCATCATGGTCAATAACGTCGGCGATCAGGAAAGCAATCCCGTATTCGAGGTTAAACTGGCACCTTACGCCAACAATGTCCCCGGCACGACAATGAATCTCCTGCGCAACAACATCTACCGCTACGAGATCAATTCCGCATCGATGGATATGCATACGGATATTACCTATACTGTCTGTCCTTTTGATGATTATACGATCAATCCTCCTATTTTTGAATGATTAAATCTTTGGATTTTAATATGATAATGAAGTTAATTGCCAAATATAAGTTTGTATTCCTGTCGCTGATTGCTTTGGTCACGATGTTTTCTTGCAGGGATGAGATACAGCTTCCTGAGGGGTATGTCCCCGATGGCGAGGATGCTGTTGTATCGTTGAAGATCGATACAAAGGCATTTACTCAGATTACAAGGGCGAATATGAATCCAGAGCTTGAGAACAGGGTGAACAATCTATGGATTGGTATCTATAATGTTAAATCCAAGGAACGAACCACATCCTTATTCTTGGACAGTGAGAATGTTGACCTCCCTGATCATGCGGAGAAGACAATTCAGAATATCGAGACCAAGTCCGGAAGAAGCTATATTGTTGCAGTGGCGAATGTTATAGGAAATGGTGGAGTGGATCTCTCCGCACACGGCGAAGAGAAGGAGCTTAGACAACTCCTCGAGTCTGCTGATGACTGGGACAAATTCCGGGCTATAGCCATAAAGCAGAATTTCGGGGATGCAGCAGTCATTCAAGTTCCTGTCACGGCTGTTGCAACCGGCATAGTCATGACAGGTTCCTATCTTGCTGATGACGGACATGAAAAGGACCCTTCCATGCCCGAGGCTGTAGACATTCTTCCTGGAGCAGGTAACACCCTTCCAGGAAAGATACATCTGCGCCGTCTATGGACGCAGAATAAAATCAATATTGAGCCTTCGGAAGATGTGATTGATCTTGAGGTGCTTGATATACAGGTGGTGAATGTGCCGGAATATTCGTGGTTACAGAGCCGGGATCAGGAGGATGATGCGGGCAAGGAGAATATTTTGGGATATGCCAATGCCGGTGATGCACAGGACCCGGAGGGTATTGCCTTGGACAATCCCAACTATAAGAAGTCGCTGGTCTACACGACTACAGATATGGATGTGACCAACATAACGGTTGCAGGCCGACAGACGCCCAGATATTCATTCTCTTACTGGCAGTATGAGAATAAGAGGACGGGCATCATTCCTGGTAATGCGATAGGTGATGTTGCATATCAGGAGCGGGAACGTGAGTATAAGACCGTGACGGGGAATGGTGCCGGACAGGCATTGAATACGGGTATATATACGAGCCTGTCGCCGGCTCAAGGAGATCTGAACAATAATGCGACATATTTCAGGATACGAGCAAATGTCACTTACCGTACTCCCGGAAATCTGACGGGAGAGAATCCGGATGGAATAACGGATCTCCCGGGGAGTGCCACTTCCCGTACCGCCATCTGTACCTACACAGTTCATCTGGGATATCTCAACAGCGATGCCAATGATTTCAACTGTGTTAGAAATTCCAAATATACCTACAATATAAAGATCCGGTCGGTGAAGGATGTGCTTGTAGAGGCATACCGTGAGGGAGAGCCCCAGCCGGGAGCGGAAGGGGTGGTCACCGATGTCACCAACCGTCTTGAGGTCATGGATGCCCATTCGGGTGTGTTCAACATATATCTGACTACTGAGGAGATCAGCTCGTTCAGTTTCTCAATGACCACGTATTATGGTGGAGTCGCGAAACGCATTGCCATGGATAAGGATGGGAACTGGACACGCCCGGAGTCTGGTAAGACAGGACAGCCTGTTGTAAGTGACGATGATTTCAAGTTTTATAACTGGATCGAGCTTGTGCCTACCGGTGTGACGACTCCGGCGGATACTGAGGGTAGTCCTGTGGCAGAGGCGAATATTCCAACGGCCATTACCCGATTCCCGAATCTTGAGGAAAACTCAACGAGATCCGGAAGAGTATATTATCTCGGAGAATTGCGGGGGTCTGGCCTTACAAGTCAATGGTTCACTGTCTACGTAAATGAGTATACCTATGAGAAACGTTATGGAGAAGATGGTTGGGGTAATGAAGAGGCGCAGGGAGATGCCAAGCCGGAATGGCAGAACTATGTGATGCAGCCACAGCGCCAGGCATGGTTCAATGTCAGTCAGAGTACATCGGGCGATAACAACAGCAGTTACTATAAATCGAAATATGCGTTGACCCAGCGTTCGATACAGACATATTACGATTACGAGGACATTGAAGTCGCTACAGCGGTAGGTGCTGAACATATAAATGAGACTTTGGGTATGAATCTTCGATGGACGCTTTCTACTGATGGCCTTGATGCAGATAACGGAAGGTACAATATATGGACTAAGTCAGGAGGAGCAACTGGTAATCATCCTGCAAACCTAGCATGGCCAATGAGTTTGACGTCGATACAGATGGTCAATGCGATTACCAATACAAACCAAGCTGTGTTGGCAGGTGTTGAGACCCGTGCAAGAAGATACACTGTACCGGCACTGAACCAGATTCAATCTGGAAGTCTGAATGCTATTCAAAACAATACAAATGAGCAAAACTGGGCTACAGGAAGAGCCACGATATATGATCCGCAGATTTCCGGGAACAATATCCAATATATTCAGGTGATATATTCGTGCATGAATAGAAATAGGGATGAAAATGGCAACGGAAGACTTGATCCGGAAGAATTGAAATGGTATGTTCCAACATCAGGAAAGTATGTGCGCTTGATTCTTGGCCGTAACGTTTTACCAACTCCTATTATGAACTATTCCCGACCCTCGCTTCCATTTTTCTGTGGAGATGGAGGTGATACGTATTATCATTTTGCCTCAAGTGACGATGGTATTGTTTGGTCAGAGGAGGGAACATCTTTTTCATACTTTAGAAGTCAAAGTAATCAGTGGTCTCGTTCTCCGTGGCAGGTAAGATGCATAAGAAATCTCGGAACGGATTTAAGGTCAGTAATAGGTGGTAACCGTGTGGATATGGCATATGATGACACGGATAAGAGTACCTCAACACATGGAGGCGTAGTTAAGACCAAATATTATGGGGGAACAGCTGTGAGGTCTTCACAGACTGATCCTTTGCCAGTTCATAAGACTAATTCCGGTCTGAATAAACTCGGTACATATGGCTTTGAGATTGCTCCAAGAGGGAATGTCTTTTCGGGAACTTATACCAATGAGGCAGGTATAGGTGTGACATGGGAAGGCAGTGAAGATCCAGAATCATCATCATTGACAGAAAATAACTATAATACATATAAGAATTTAGTGGAGGACAATACATTATGCAATGGTTTGAATACCACAACAGGAAGAAATGGTTGGCGTGTACCTAATCAGAAGGAGATTACGATCATGCGAAGGATGGGAATCTTAACCGGGGGTAATTTCTTGACAAGTACACAGGAGTATTATTCTGCTGTTGCTGTGGATAGAGTGTTTCCTGGATCTGATACCCCTGGTTATCAATATCGAATAGCCACTGTAGAATCGACTCGTACTGTAGCATCATATTTAATTAAGGTAAGAAATGTAAGATGTGTGCGTGATCTAACAGCAGCTGAAGCAAATATGCCTTATAGTCAGATCGTAAATTATCGGCAATGATCAATTGCTAAAGAGTCATTATTTGATAAATTATTTAAAAACGATAATACCCCTCGATTCTGAATGCGAAGTTTCAATCCGGGATGCGGGGCGCCACGGGCGCTCCGCTTTACCGGAAAAGGGAATAACAATTAGCAATGAGGAATTGGTAATGAGCAATTAGAGATGGAGGAATCGGTGATGTGAGATTAGTAAGTTGCTCTAATTGCTAATCGCAAATCGCTAATTACTAATTGTAAATTGCTAATTGTCACGAGGATATTTTTCATGTGGTACCAGTTCGTGGTATTTGGAAAAAGCCAGACAGTTGGATGTCGTGATGACAGACCTGTCACGGTTGTATAAGTAGTAAGTAAAGTCAATTTGGGCATTAAATTCTAATGGCGGCGTTCCATTGTGGGGCGCCGTCTTTTTCAATTAGTAGTTAGCGATTTGCAATGAATATTTGAATCCTCACGCAGAGGCGCAGAGGGCTCGCAAAGGGCTTTTTGCTTTTAGAGGATTCCAGTTAGTAATTCAGTTCCCCTTCCTTCTTTTTTCCTATCTTTGTGCCCGGCTTTGCCGGGCCTCGTGTGCCGCGGCCGAATGCCGCGGTCTCCATCCTCGTCTCCTAACCCTTCAACCAGCGGACAACGGAAAACTGACAACGGAAAAGTTGCAGAATAAAAATCTCCCCGTCAAATCCCGTATTAACTTTGCCTCCGGAAACAGGAAAGAAGAGTCTTTCCCCGGCATCGAAGTCTTCACAGGCTTCACCGCCCACGGTCCGGACGCCCTCCCCGAAAGGGTCGGCATCCACAGTCCGGCGTCTGAAGGGAACATCACCGATGGAC
>PPYF01425517.1_pt1 | contig 11437 bp, 7 predicted proteins | sample 1559871 | NCBI WGS metagenome assembly PPYF01 (sample SAMN08240021, study PRJNA423297) | Human gut metagenome, whole genome shotgun sequencing project. | reverse complement strand
TCAGCATGACAACGAACTATATTTTTGTGACCGGCGGGGTCGTATCCTCTCTGGGTAAAGGCATTGCCGCAGCCTCCCTCGCAGCCATTCTTGAAGCCCGTGGCCTCAATGTGACCATCATGAAACTGGATCCGTACATCAACGTCGATCCAGGTACTATGAGCCCAATCCAACACGGGGAAGTGTTCGTTACTGAAGACGGCGCTGAAACCGACCTGGACCTGGGGCACTACGAGCGTTTCATTCGTACCAAAATGAGCCGCCGCAACAACTTCACCACGGGGCGTATCTACTCTGACGTTCTGCGTAAAGAACGCCGCGGTGACTATCTCGGCGCAACCGTACAGGTTATTCCGCACATCACTAACGCTATCAAAGAGCGCGTGCTGGAAGGCGGCGAAGGTCATGACGTAGTACTGGTCGAAATCGGCGGTACTGTAGGTGATATCGAATCCCTGCCGTTCCTCGAAGCGATTCGCCAGATGGCTGTTGAAATTGGCCGTGAGCACACCCTGTTTATGCACCTGACGCTGGTGCCGTACATGGCAGCGTCTGGTGAAGTCAAAACCAAACCGACTCAGCACTCTGTAAAAGAGCTGCTTTCAATCGGTATCCAGCCTGATATCCTGATTTGTCGTTCAGATCGCGCCGTTCCGGCGAACGAACGTGCGAAGATTGCATTGTTCTGTAATGTTCCGGAAAAAGCGGTTATTTCTCTGAAAGACGTCGATTCCATCTATAAAATTCCGGGCCTGTTGAAATCTCAGGGGCTGGACGATTATATTTGTAAACGATTCAGCTTAAACTGCCCGGAAGCGAATCTGTCCGAATGGGAACAGGTTATCTTCGAAGAAGCGAATCCGGTAAGTGAAGTCACCATTGGTATGGTCGGCAAATACATTGAGCTGCCGGATGCATACAAATCCGTGATCGAAGCACTGAAACACGGTGGGCTGAAGAATCGTGTCAGCGTCAACATCAAACTGATCGATTCACAAGATGTTGAAACGCGCGGCGTTGAAATCCTTAAAGGTCTGGACGCAATCCTCGTACCTGGCGGTTTCGGCTATCGTGGCGTAGAAGGCATGATTACGACCGCGCGTTTTGCGCGTGAGAACAATATTCCTTATCTGGGCATTTGCCTGGGTATGCAGGTGGCGTTAATTGATTACGCTCGCCATGTTGCCAACATGGAGAACGCCAACTCTACGGAATTTGTGCCAGACTGTAAGTACCCGGTTGTGGCGCTGATTACCGAGTGGCGCGATGAAAACGGCAACGTTGAAGTTCGTAGCGAGAAGAGCGATCTCGGCGGTACCATGCGTCTCGGCGCACAGCAGTGCCAGTTGGTTGACGATAGTCTGGTTCGCCAGCTGTACAATGCGCCGACAATTGTTGAGCGTCATCGTCACCGTTACGAAGTCAACAACATGCTGTTGAAACAGATTGAAGATGCAGGTCTGCGCGTTGCGGGCCGTTCCGGGGATGATCAGTTGGTCGAGATCATCGAAGTTCCGAATCATCCGTGGTTCGTGGCTTGCCAGTTCCATCCGGAGTTTACTTCTACTCCACGTGATGGTCACCCGCTGTTTGCAGGCTTTGTGAAAGCCGCCAGCGAGTTCCAGAAACGTCAGGCGAAGTAAGTAAAAAAGTTAGAACGGCAACGCGTACCCTGGGTACGCGTTGTTTGTCTGGAGTTTCAGTTTAACTAGTGACTTGAGGAAAACCTAATGTCCAAAATCGTAAAAATCATCGGTCGTGAAATCATCGACTCCCGTGGTAACCCGACTGTTGAAGCCGAAGTACATCTGGAGGGTGGTTTCGTCGGTATGGCAGCTGCTCCGTCAGGTGCTTCTACTGGTTCCCGTGAAGCTCTGGAACTGCGCGATGGCGACAAATCCCGTTTCCTGGGTAAAGGCGTAACCAAAGCTGTTGCTGCGGTAAACGGCCCGATCGCTCAGGCGCTGATTGGCAAAGATGCTAAAGATCAGGCTGGCATTGACAAGATCATGATCGACCTGGACGGCACCGAAAACAAATCCAAATTCGGCGCGAACGCAATCCTGGCTGTATCTCTGGCTAACGCCAAAGCTGCTGCAGCTGCTAAAGGTATGCCGCTGTACGAGCACATCGCTGAACTGAACGGCACTCCGGGCAAATACTCTATGCCGGTTCCGATGATGAACATCATCAACGGTGGTGAGCACGCTGACAACAACGTTGATATCCAGGAATTCATGATTCAGCCGGTTGGCGCGAAAACTGTGAAAGAAGCCATCCGCATGGGTTCTGAAGTTTTCCATCACCTGGCAAAAGTTCTGAAAGCGAAAGGCATGAACACTGCTGTTGGTGACGAAGGTGGCTATGCGCCGAACCTGGGTTCCAACGCTGAAGCTCTGGCTGTTATCGCTGAAGCTGTTAAAGCTGCTGGTTATGAACTGGGCAAAGACATCACTCTGGCGATGGACTGCGCAGCTTCTGAATTCTACAAAGACGGTAAATACGTTCTGGCTGGCGAAGGCAACAAAGCGTTCACCTCTGAAGAATTCACTCACTTCCTGGAAGAACTGACCAAACAGTATCCGATCGTTTCCATCGAAGACGGTCTGGACGAATCTGACTGGGACGGTTTCGCATACCAGACCAAAGTTCTGGGCGACAAAATCCAGCTGGTTGGTGACGACCTGTTCGTAACCAACACCAAGATCCTGAAAGAAGGTATCGAAAAAGGTATCGCTAACTCCATCCTGATCAAATTCAACCAGATCGGTTCTCTGACTGAAACTCTGGCTGCAATCAAGATGGCGAAAGACGCTGGCTACACTGCAGTTATCTCTCACCGTTCTGGCGAAACTGAAGACGCTACCATCGCTGACCTGGCTGTTGGTACTGCTGCAGGCCAGATCAAAACGGGTTCTATGAGCCGTTCTGACCGTGTTGCTAAATACAACCAGCTGATTCGTATCGAAGAAGCTCTGGGCGAAAAAGCACCGTACAACGGTCGTAAAGAGATCAAAGGCCAGGCATAAGTCTGACTTAATCTGATTTAAAAATGCCAGCCTTCGGGCTGGCATTTTTTATGGTTGAGTTACCAGCGACCGGACGCGCCGCCACCGCCAGAAGAACCGCCCCCGCCGCTAAATCCGCCGCCACTTGAGCCTCCACCGGAACCGCTGTTGTCTGAATGATAACTTCTACCAGATGCTTTTTTCTGAAGTCGCGACAAAAATTACTGCCTTGATGAAAAAACCAGAAAGGGAAGAACATCACTGCAAATACCCAAAAAATAGCAAAGTAGTAATGATCGCTGGAAGATGCTGATTCACTTTCTGAAGGATTAACCGAATATTGGTGTTGTGAAGTGAGTCGGTTATTCAAAGCGATTATAGCTAACTCTAATCCCTTAGCTAATTTTTGTTGTTTAAATGCGGGTATCATGTTGCTACGGATGATATCTCCAGCCAGAGCGTCGGTTACCTTTTCTTCCAGCCCATAACCTACCTGGATGCGGACAGTGCGATCCGACCAGGCAACAATGATCAGTATCCCATCATTGCGTTTGGCATCTCCTAAACGCCAATTGTCAAAAACCCTTGCAGCATATTGTTCAATTGTCTCGTCTTTGGTTGTGGGAATAATTAATACAGCAATTTGTACTTGGGTATTATTGAAAATAGATTCTAACTTGTGCGTCAGTTCTTTCTTTTCTTGTGAGTTTAAGCTACTCGTAAGATCCGTAACTTGTTGCTGTAATTGTGGGACAATAGTTGGTTGGGCTGCAACAAAGGAACACACGAGTGTGAATATTAGTATGAAATAGCGCATTATAAATGTCCTATTAAAGCTGGATAAATAAATTGACGGCGGTATCGGTAATTTGAGATTCGTTATAATTAAAAATGAATACAGAAAAGATAAATATAATTTTGGTGAATGTTTTTTAACGAGATGTTCCAGACCCTGCAAGGTGAGGGTTACTTTACCGGCGTCCCCGCCATTTTTATTCGTTTACAGGGATGTCCGGTTGGCTGTGCCTGGTGCGACACCAAACACACCTGGGAAAAGCTTGAGGATCGGGAAGTCTCCCTTTTCAGCATTCTGGCGAAGACCAAAGAGAGTGATAAGTGGGGGGCGGCGAGCAGTGAAGATTTGCTGGCTGTCATTGGCCGTCAGGGATACACCGCGCGTCACGTGGTGATTACGGGTGGTGAGCCTTGCATTCATGATTTGCTGCCACTGACTGACCTGCTCGAAAAGAACGGTTTTAGCTGCCAGATCGAAACCAGTGGTACTCATGAGGTACGCTGCACACCGAATACCTGGGTTACCGTATCGCCAAAGCTGAACATGCGCGGCGGCTATGAAGTATTGTCGCAAGCCCTGGAGCGAGCTAACGAAATCAAACACCCAGTTGGACGCGTACGTGATATCGAAGCACTGGACGAATTGCTGGCGACGCTGACCGATGATAAACCGCGAGTCATTGCACTTCAGCCAATTAGCCAGAAGGAAGATGCTACGCGTTTATGTATCGATACCTGCATTGCGCGCAACTGGCGTTTGTCGATGCAGACACATAAATATTTGAATATTGCCTGATTTGATTATTCATCATTAATATTTAACGTTCAGGATGAAAATAATCGCCCCGTTTTACAGGGGCGATGCAAGATAGTGACGGGATTATCGGTAGCGTTTTTGTAGACTGGCAGGAAGATAACGCTGTAATGGGGATGGCGTTTCACCTTCAATCAGTTGCGAAATAAGTTCAAAGCAGTGAAAAGCAAGTTGGCGATTATCCTGTTGTATTGTGTCGATTCTTACCGAAAGTGAATCATACAAGTAATGATCATCAAAACTCGCCAGGTGTATTTTACTGTCGAGTAAATTATATTGGCTCATATAGCGCAGAACGCCTTCCAGTAATCCACAAGCGGCAGTGAATAAGGCTTTAGGGGGACGTCCTAAACGAGCGCATAGCGCGGCAAACATTTCATAGCCTGAGCTCGGATGATAATTACCGTGAATAATCCATTCAGGTTGTAGCGTTACTCCGGCTTGCTGCAAGCCTTGTGTAAATCCTTCCAGTCGATCGCGAGTCGGTGACAAACGGGGTTGTCCGCCCAGAAAATAGAATTCATCCGGGTGACTCCGTGCAATATCTGCCACCAGAGCGGCGGTGGGAGAAACAGAGTCAGTAATGACCAATGGCAATGTACTGCCGTTCATGTGGCGATCGAACAACACAACAGGTAATTGCTCGCTAAGTTTTTGATAGTCATTATCATGCAGCATACTGGATGCGACGATTAACCCATCAACCTGGCGGGCAATCATATTGTTCACCACCATTGTTTCCTGTGAAGGATTTTCATCAGTACAGGATATGAGGAGCTGGACGCCCGCTTCCCGACACAATGTTTCCAGTTCATGGGAAAATACTGCAAATCCGTAGTTAGTGATTTCAGGAACGACGAGACCAATGGTATGACTGCGGTTGTCCCGTAATGAGCGGGCATGAATGCTGGGCTGATAATGCTGCTGTTGGGCAATACTCAGCACACGCTCACGCGTTTCCTGCGCAACACGTAACTCTTTGCCACGACCATTGAGAACCAGACTGGCGGTTGCTTTCGACACTCCCGCCAGTTCAGCAATGTCTTTAATAGTAACGCGTTTGGTTTTTCTCACGACGAGGATCCGTAATTCAAAACCCTCATTCTACCATGCAGGCGCGTAGCGACCAGTAGCGTAACGTGACGTCAGACTCACCCTGTAATATCAGCGAAGCTGGATGATGGGGAAAATAACGATTACTCATTACACCTTCACCATTATTGATGAATATCTCTACGCTGGAACTGTCACAGAGAATCTTCAGTGACGTTACGCTTCCTCGCCAGTAACGAGTTAGTTTCTCTTGCCCTGCAAGGCTTCTCCTCTGTAGTTGAATACCATCGTCATTAAGATGCAGTGCCAGCGCATTGCCAAAATTCAGATACAGCTCACCCGACGGAATGATGTCCATTTCCAGGCGTTCAATTTCGACATGTGGCGCATGATCCGCTTTTCCTTGCCAGAAGTGTTCAGCTTCACGCAGTTGCGCGAGTTCCCTGATTGGCATCTGAAACAATTTTCCCTTCTGGAATGAGAGTTCGCGAAAACAGGTCATTTGATGCTGCCAATGATGCTTTCTGGTTGGCTGCAACATCTCTTCGCCATCAGGAACCCCCATCCAGCCGACCAGCAATCGTCGCCCGTCCGGGGCTTCCATCGTCTGTGGTGCATAGAATTCAAATCCCGCATCCAGCTCTGAGAAAGCGCCATGCGTAAATTTGCCTGTCTCGTAATCAAACTGTCCATGTAGCCAGGCGCAGGGATAAGTATTCAGATAGCGCTCATGTTCGCGCACCATTCCCTGGGGGCAACAGAGGAGAATGTATTCACCATCAAGGGCGAAAAGATCAGGACATTCCCACATGTATCCTGCGTTATCTATTTCATTCAGACCGTTACCAGCAATTTCTCCATGAAAAGACCAGGTATAGAGATCGACAGAGGAATACAGCAGCACTTTCCCCCGTTTCTCTTTATCTTGCGCGCCAAGCACCATGTACCATTGGCTGTTGTGCTTCCAGACTTTTGGATCACGAACATGTCCGGTGTAACCATCAGGTAACGGTATGACAGGGCCTAGTTTATCAAACCCGCCCTGGTTATTTTCGGTGGCCAGGCATTGCCATGCCGTTCTGCTGCCATCATCAAACTTAACATTACCGGTATAGCAAAGTGTGAGAACGCCCTGATTATTAACCGCGCTTCCTGAGTAACAACCATTACGGTCGTACTCTTTATCGGGCATTAGCGCTAATGGTTCATGCTGCCAGTGCAATAAATCCGTCGAACTCCAGTGCCCCCAACATTTGTACTTATGATCACAAGCCAGTGGATTCCACTGATAAAACAGATGATAGCGGCCTCCAGACCAACAAAAGCCATTTGGATCGTTCATTAGTCCGGTGACTGGAGCGAGATGCCAACAAGGATAGTGGGCATCTGCCAGTGCTTTGGACTGACCTTTCATCACTGCCTGTAAAATCGCGGGCATTTGTGAAGGCATCGACATTACTCCTCGTCCGTTTTGTATTTGAGTAATAAAGAGAGGCTAAAAGCGACAGCGAAAGCAATCACCATTCCAATAATATAATTAACCAACGATGTTGGCTGAACGATTGCCATGCCGGGTATTGCGGTCAGACCAACGGCAGTCATATAAACGTGAACAGAGACAACCCAGGCACCGCCGGCAGCGCCACCAATTAAGGCCGCAATAAAAGGTTTAACAAAACGAAGGTTGATACCAAAAATAGCGGCTTCAGTAATCCCTAACATTGCGGAAAAGGCCGAGGGTAGGGTGATTGCTTTAATTTTTGTATCTTTGGTTTTAAACCATACCGCCAGACATGCACCGCCTTGCGCAACGTTTGCCATTGCCCAAATAGGCAGCAGGAAATTAACACCGATTGCAGGGTTACCTAAAAGTCCTGCTTCAATTGCGTGGAAGCTATGATGAATACCCGTAATAACAATCGCTGAATATAGCCCGCCGAATAACAACCCTGCTAACCAGCCTGCGTGTGCAATCAGCGTGCTGAGAACGAAAGAGATACCGTCACCTAACGCTCGTCCTGCCGGACCAATAATCAAAAGAGCGATAAAGCCAGAAATGACGACAGTCAGAAATGGCGTCAGAATGAGATCCAGAGCATCAGGGATAAACCTGCGTAACTGTTTTTCCACTATGCTCATAAACCATACTGCCAGAAGCACGGGGAAAATCGTTCCCTGATAGCCAATCATGGCGATTTCAAAACCGAAGAAGTTCATTGTCTGAAATCCCGCAGCAACGCCCCAGGCATTTGTGAGTGCCGGGTGAGTCAGAATCCCTCCTAATGTCGCGCCAAGATAAGGATTTCCACCAAATTCACGAGCAGCAGTAAAGCCAATAAGGATGGGGAGAATAATAAATGCGGCTGAACTGCACATATCCAGCAGGATATAAATCGCATTATCGGCATTCACCCAGCCATATGTTTTCACCATTCCCAGGAGCCCCATTAATAAACCAGAAGCAACAATGGCTGGAATGATGGGGACAAAAATATTAGAAAGTAGCCGTGCTATTCGCTGAAAAGGATTGAGTTTTTGAGCGGCGAGTCGAGCGGTATCTGCTTTACTGGATTCGCTAATACCTGCAACCTGAATAAAGGCAGCATAGACTTTATTAACCACGCCGGTGCCAAAGATGATTTGCATTTGCCCTGAATTACGAAAACAACCTTTCACTCCATCAATCTGGCCAATGGCATGTTGATCGGCAAGTGTGTCGTCAACCAGTACCAGCCGTAGGCGAGTGGCGCAATGTGCTGCACTGGCGATGTTCTCCTTACCACCTAATAAAGGAAGCAACGATTGGGCGATTTTATCGAAATCCATATAACCCTCTAATTCATTGTTATTTCAGTAAAAGCCTCACATCCGTGAGGCTGTCTGGTATTAAAACCAGGTTTCCATTTGGACACCAAAATTCCACTCTCCGCCAGTATTGAAACCACTGCTGCCGAAAGCGTCATTGCTGGCAAAATCATCAAGTTTGCTGCTCCAGTCCATCCAGGTGGCAAACAGGCGAAGCTCCGGACGGCTAAAGAAATTATTGATATCGTTAGCTTTTAGAGTTGGAGCAAAGGTGAGTTTATAGAAGCTGCCGTTTACGGCGTTGTGGTTTTGATACCCCTTTGGCTTCAGATCCATATATTGATAGCTACCCTCAAAGGCCAGAGCAAAATTCTGTGTTACCTCTTTGATCAGACGTGTATTGAAGGTCACCCATTCGTAGCTATCGCCTTTGACGTAACGATCTTTACTGCTTTGTGCGAGAATTGCTGGCGCAACATACCAACCGCTTCCCAGAGGTGTTGTGCCGTAAGATGCGAAGCGCCAGGTATTCGCCTCAGACAGCAGAGCGCCATCGGAGCCAATCCCTTTGACTTCCGCACCCAGGCCATGGCCATATAGCAGTGCTGTTTTTGCCGTCCCTTCACGCAGGCCATAGAAAGTGTCATTGTGCAGACCAACTAACGCATGTACGCCAGTATTTGCAGCATCAGTTTGAATGAGATCACCATTGGCATCTTTTCGATCATCATTATCTTTTGCCCGTAATCCGCTAACCATCAACTGGAAGGGGCCTGCATAATGATTCATGGTGAGGATGTAGTTCTGAACGTTATTGTCGATATCATCAAGATCGCCGAAATTACGTCCGTAAAGAGAAAAGTTACTGCGGAATGTATCGTTCCATTTTACGTCATAGATACCGCCGCCCGTTCCCGCTAAAAATACGACATCGGAGTCTAACCAGTGAATATCAAAATTGTCGCGATCAAAGCGTTTACCAGCCCAGACAGTACTGTCTTTGAATGCTCCGGTAAAACTTGGTAATGCACCCAGTTCGGCAAAAGCCTGTCGGATATTCAGGTTACTGGAGCCGCCAGTCCAGTCGTTGTAATCTCTTTGTCCGTCAGCCAACATTGCTTTAAAGCGTGTGGTCGCACCGTTATCCAGTGTTTGTTTATGTTCTACATTTAACTCGACATAGGTATCGGCTTCATTTCCCAGACGGCCAACAGCTCCACCTGTTTCACCTGCGGGAGTCAGATACGGCCCACTTTTGCTACTGGAAGCGGCATCATTCATCAGTAACCCGGAACGGGCATAGCCATGAAACTCAAAACCACTGTTTTCTGCGGATTTCTGTTCGAGCTGAACTGTTCTCTGTGCTACTTCTTGAGTTGTTAGCTGATTTTGTTGTTGTGTTTCAGCCAGTTTCTGAACCTGTAATTCAGCTGTTTTGGCCCTTGCTTCTGCCGCCTGGGCGCGGGATTCCGCATTTTTTAAACGTTGTTCCAACGCCGCCAGTCGAGATTCGATACTGCTAATATCCGTTTGTGCATGTACCGTTGTAGCACCGGTCAGCAAAGCAATTAACACTGCCAAAGTTGTTTTTTTATACATAATTTGTCGCGTCCCATCAGAGAATTATAAAAATTGCTAAAATGCTAAACCGGTTTAGGTATTGATAATAAAGCTGACTTTTTAGCCAGAGCAATTATTTTCGCTAAACCGATTTAGTAAATGTGACAGGCACGACAAATCGGGTTACAGATACAACAGCAGGATCACTATTGTGAAGGGAGATCGTGTTGTCGGGGTAAGGCGGTCATCGCGCCTTTAGCCGTGGTCGCCAGAGCACCACAAATCTGAGCTTGTGCAATGATTCGTTCAAGCTGTCTGGTATTTGTTGGTATTCCAGAATCAGCCAGACCTGCAAGTAATCCAGCGACAAAAGCATCTCCTGCCCCGGTCGTATCGACGACAGAAACAGGTTTGGCGGGATAGTGGATAAACTGCCCCTGAAAATACACAAGTACGCCATTTTTTCCTTGTGTGATAAGCAATAAAGTCAACGAATAACGTTGTACTAATGAATATGCGCCTTGCTGAACCTGGCTTTCGCCACTGATGAATAGCAACTCTTCTTCGGACAATTTAGCGATATTCGCCAGCGAAAGCGCGCGATCAAGGTATTTTCTTAATAGCGCTTCACTCTGCCAGAGATCGCTGCGGATATTGGGATCAAAACTGATGTTTCCGCCAGCCTGACGTATTTTCTCCATAGCCAGAAATGCGGTACTTCGGGAAGGTTCTGCACTGAGCGCAATGGAACAAAGATGGAGCCATTCACCCGGCCCAAATGTAGGAAGGTCATCAGGTTGTAAAAAAAGATCGGCACTTGGGCGTACCATAAAGGTAAAGTTTCTTTCTCCTTGCTCATCAAGTCCTACAGCCACAATTGAGGTGCGATGTTGAGGATCAAGAGACATATAACGTGTATCAACATTTTCTTTACTCAGTGTCTGATACATAAAGCGACCGAAAGGATCATCGCCAACTTTGCCAATAAAGGCACTTTCCCCCCCCAGCCTTGCGATACCGACTGCAACATTAGCAGGCGCCCCACCAGGACACTGTAGTAGTCTCCCCTGGCTTTCGGGTAATAAATCAACAACCGCATCACCGAGTACCCATACTCTTGTGCTCATAAAGGCTCCAATATACTAATTGCTAAACAAATTAAATCGGTTTAGCAATTAAAGCATAAACGCTGCTCAGGAGAGAACAATATTCAGCAGTGGTTACCCGGTATTTTGTAGTGGAAACGTGAATATGCCGGGATTAATCATCTACCCGGCACTGTTTATCTCACTTACGCATTCGACCAGCTCTGGATCGAATCCGCATTCCCCAATTCCCCATGCATCACTTCATACGATTTTTTCAGGATCACATCAGTATGTTTGGTTAGGTCTTTGAAAAT
>PPYF01371350.1_pt1 | contig 11438 bp, 10 predicted proteins | sample 1559871 | NCBI WGS metagenome assembly PPYF01 (sample SAMN08240021, study PRJNA423297) | Human gut metagenome, whole genome shotgun sequencing project. | reverse complement strand
AAACGTTTTGGGAGTATGTGATGCGCAATGTTATCGCTGCCGTCATGGCCTCAACGCTGGCGCTAAGTGCATATAGCCAGGCCGCTGAAGTCGTTACCAGCGTTAACTGGCTCCCCGGAGACGACGGGGGACAGCGCGGTAGCCAAAGCCATATGTTTGACGGCATAAGTTTAACCGAGCAGCAACGTCAGCAGTTACGGGATCTTATGCAACGGGCACGCCACGACAGGCTCCCCGTTAATGTTAGCGAAATGGAGACAATGCATCGCCTTGTCACCGCAGAAAATTTTGATGAAAACGCTGTGCGCGCTCAGGCAGAAAAGATGGCGCAGGAACAGGTTGCCCGCCAGGTCGAGATGGCTAAGGTTCGCAACCAGATGTACCACCTGCTTACGCCAGAGCAGCAAGCGGTTTTAAATGCTAAGCACCAGCAGCGTATGGATCAGTTGCGTGAGGTTGCAAGGATGCAGAAAGGCTCAGCGATGATGCTTTCGAGTAGTAGCAACACCCTGCAACCCCAGTAACAAACCCTGTTTTCCTTGCCATAGACACCATCCCTGTCTTCCCCCACATGATGTGGGGGTTTTTTTTGCCCTTTTTACGGTAAATCAACTCCTTCGCCTATCCCGTGAGCGTCACAAGTTCGGGTTATACTAAGCGCATTGCAGGAGAAGGAGCCTATATGAATCAATCTTATGGCCGGTTGGTGAGCCGCGCCGCTATCGCCGCGACGGCTATGGCCTCCGCGTTACTTTTGATCAAAATTTTTGCGTGGTGGTATACCGGTTCTGTCAGTATTCTGGCTGCGCTGGTGGATTCGCTGGTGGACATTGCCGCCTCGCTGACCAACCTGCTGGTGGTTCGCTATTCGCTACAGCCTGCTGATGAAGAACATACCTTTGGTCATGGCAAAGCGGAGTCGCTGGCGGCGCTGGCGCAAAGCATGTTTATCTCCGGCTCGGCGCTGTTCCTGTTTCTCACCGGCATTCAGCACCTGGTGCGTCCGGAGCCGCTGCAGGCCGCCGGCGTCGGGGTCGTCGTCACATTGATCGCCCTCGTTAGTACGCTGGCGCTGGTGACTTTCCAGCGCTGGGTGGTGCGAAAAACCCAGAGCCAGGCGGTGCGGGCGGATATGCTTCATTATCAGTCTGATGTTATGATGAACGGCGCCATTCTGGTGGCGCTGGGCCTATCCTGGTACGGCTGGCATCGCGCCGACGCGTTGTTTGCCCTGGGGATTGGCATCTATATTTTATATAGCGCGCTGCGGATGGGCTATGAGGCGGTTCAGTCACTACTCGACCGCGCCTTGCCTGACGAGGAGCGTCAGGACATTATCACCATCGTGACCGCATGGCCCGGCATCCGCGGGGCGCACGATCTACGAACGCGGCAGTCAGGGCCGACCCGCTTTATTCAGATTCATTTGGAAATGGAAGATAACCTCCCGCTGGTGCAAGCCCACGTGATTGCAGACCAGGTGGAGCAGGCGATTCTGCGCCGTTTCCCGGGGTCCGATGTCATTATCCATCAGGATCCCAGCTCTGTGGTGCCAGCGGCGCAGCAGGGCTTTTTTGAGCGTTAGGTTATAGTCTGTAAACTCGATGTAAAAATGTGGGGCAGATCGGCATTTTTTGTATAAATTACCGCCGTTTGGTCTGACCTGAATCAATTCAGCTTGAGGCGTTTGATATACTATTGTCATTAGCGTCGTGCACTCCTGGTGAGGGAGCGCTTCAGGCAACAGAATTATTTTTTGCTTCCTAAGTTCAGAGGTAGTCATGATTAAGAAAATCGGTGTGTTGACAAGTGGCGGTGATGCGCCGGGCATGAACGCAGCAATTCGTGGCGTTGTGCGCGCGGCATTAACGGAAGGTCTGGAAGTTTTTGGAATCTATGACGGTTACCTCGGATTGTATGAAGACCGTATGGTTCAGCTCGACCGTTACAGCGTTTCCGACATGATCAACCGCGGCGGTACCTTCTTGGGCTCCGCTCGCTTCCCGGAATTCCGCGAAGAACACATCCGCGCTGTGGCTATCGAAAACATGAAGAAGCGCGGCCTGGACGCGCTGGTGGTTATCGGCGGTGACGGTTCCTATATGGGGGCGATGCGCCTGACCGAGATGGGCTTCCCATGCATCGGCCTGCCGGGCACTATCGACAACGATATCAAAGGCACTGACTACACCATCGGCTTCTTTACTGCCCTGAGCACCGTGGTGGAAGCGATTGACCGTTTGCGCGACACCTCCTCTTCGCACCAGCGTATCTCCGTGGTGGAAGTGATGGGCCGTTACTGTGGCGACCTGACCCTGGCGGCGGCGATTGCCGGCGGCTGTGAGTTTATCATGGTGCCTGAAGTGGAATATACCCGTGACGATCTGGTGGCAGAAATCAAAGCCGGTATCGCGAAAGGGAAAAAACACGCTATCGTGGCCATCACCGAGCACATGTGCGACGTTGACGAGCTGGCAAGCTACATCGAGAAAGAGACTGGCCGTGAAACTCGCGCCACCGTCCTCGGCCACATTCAGCGCGGCGGTTCCCCGGTTCCTTACGACCGCATCCTGGCTTCCCGCATGGGCGCCTATGCGATTGAGCTGCTGCTGCAGGGCCATGGCGGCCGTTGCGTCGGCATCCAGAACGAGAAGCTGGTGCACCACGACATCATCGATGCCATCGAGAACATGAAGCGTCCGTTCAAGAACGACTGGCTGGATTGCGCGAAGAAACTGTACTAAGTTACGCGCCGGATAAACAAAAGGCCTTCTCATGGAGAAGGCCTTTTTTATGGCGGAAGGTTTATTCGATATCCAGCGGGTCTTCCGACAGGATCATCCCGGTGTTATCGGCATACAGATGGTCGCCGGAGAAGAAAGTCACCCCGCCGAAATTGACGCGCACGTCGCTTTCGCCGATGCCTTCGCCAGCCGCGCCGACCGGAATCGCCGCCAGCGCCTGAATACCAATGTCCAGTTCCTCAAGGTCGTCAACCTGGCGCACCGCGCCATAGACCACCAACCCTTCCCATTCATTCTGGACGGCCAGACGCGCCAGGTCTGCGTCAATTAACGCGCGTCGTACTGAGCCGCCGCCGTCGATCAGGAGAATATGACCACGGCCATTCTGCTCGAGCAGATCGTAGAGCAACCCGTTATCCTCGAAACATTTAACCGTAATGATCTGTCCACCAAACGACGACCGTCCTCCAAAGTTAGAGAACAGCGGTTCCACGACGTTGACATCTTCCTGGTAGATGTCACAAAGCTCGGAAGTATCGTATTTCATAGGCTTAACGTTCAGTTGCTGCGAGAGTTTTTAGTATATCCCGCGAATCGCATTGTTGGCAAAATCATCAATTGTTAATTGATATTTGTCATTTAAGCCATCAGCTTACTGGCAATAATTCCGATAACAAACAGCAGGTTGGTTAGTAAAGCCCCTTTGACCGTCTTTTCGAGCATTGGCCGCATCGCCAGCGGATCGGATTCGCGCAGGACGTAGCGCGCCTGTTTCACCAGCAGCGGCGTGGCGAGAATAAACAGCCAGCCCCAGGCTGAATGCAGCGCCAGCAGGTTAAACAGCGCCAGACACAGCAGGGCGCCGAGCAGCAGGCAGGCATGATAGCGGCGGGCATTGACCGGGCCCAGGCGCACGGCGAGGGTGTTCTTCCCGTTCTGCCGGTCGCTGTCGATATCGCGCAGATTATTGATGTTCAGCACGGCGGTCGCCAGCAGACCGCAGGCTGTCGCCGGCAGAAAAATGGCCGCTTCCACATTATGGGCTTGCAGATACCAGCTGCCGAGGACGCTCAGCCAGCCGAAGAAAACGAGTACTGAGATATCACCCAGACCAATATATCCATACGGACGGGTGCCCACCGTGTAGGTGATGGCGGCCACGATAGACAGGCCTCCCAGGGCGAGGAAGCCGATGAAATCGCCGACGCTCTGCCAGGCGGCGCACAGCAGCGCCAGACCAAACAGGCAGATGAGTACGACGGTGACGATCAGGGCGCGCTTCATCTGCTGGGGGGTAATCACCCCTTTCTGCATCCCGCGCAGCGGCCCGATGCGATCCGGTTTATCGCTCCCCTTAACCGCGTCGCCGTAGTCATTGGCGAGGTTGGAAAGAATTTGCAGCAAGCCGGCGGTGATCAGCGCCAGCAGGGCAACCCAGGGATCAAAATGGCCCTGCTCCCAGGCAAGGACGGTGCCAACAATAATCGCGGCAAATGCCAGCGGTAACGTTTTAGGACGCAGGCTTTCCAGCCACGCCTGTGAACGGCTGATATCAGTCATAGTTATTTTAGCCAATAAAAATGGGGGCGATAGCCCCCATCAACAGTGATGAAAATGCATTGCACCGGATTATAGGATAAAACGGCTCAGATCTTCATCTGCCACCAGAACATCCAGGTGTTTACTCACATATTCGGCATCGATAGTGACGGTCTGGCCGTTCATCTCGCTGGCATCATAGGAGATATCTTCCACCAGGCGCTCCAGCACGGTGTGCAGGCGACGCGCACCGATGTTCTCGGTGGTTTCGTTTACCTGCCATGCGGCCTGGGCGATGCGCTTGATGCCGTCTTCGGTGAATTCGATGTTCACCCCTTCGGTCGCCATCAGCGCCTTGTACTGCACGGTGATGGAGGCATTCGGCTCGGTCAGGATGCGCTCGAAGTCGTGGGTGGTCAGCGCCTTCAGCTCAACGCGGATCGGCAGACGCCCCTGCAGTTCCGGGATCAGATCGGATGGGCTGGCCACCTGGAATGCGCCGGAGGCGATAAACAGGATGTGGTCGGTCTTGACCATCCCATGTTTGGTGGAGACGGTGCAGCCTTCCACCAGCGGCAGCAGGTCGCGCTGTACGCCTTCGCGGGAGACGTCCGGGCCGGAGGTGTTGCCGCCGCGCTTACAGATTTTGTCAATTTCGTCGATAAAGACGATACCGTGCTGCTCTACAGCGTCGATGGCTTCCTGCTTCAGCTCTTCCGGATTGACCAGTTTGGCCGCTTCTTCTTCAATCAGCAGCTTCATCGCGTCTTTGATTTTCAGCTTACGCGGTTTCTGCTTCTGGCCGCCGAGGTTCTGGAACATAGACTGCAGCTGGCTGGTCATCTCTTCCATGCCCGGAGGGGACATGATTTCAACGCCCATCGGCGCCGCAGCGAGATCGATTTCAATCTCTTTATCGTCCAGCTGGCCTTCACGCAGTTTTTTACGGAACGCCTGGCGCGCTGCAGACGGTTCCTGCGACGGCTCAGTCTGGCCCCAGTTGTTCTTCGCCGGTGGGATCAGCACGTCAAGCACGCGCTCTTCCGCCAGCTCTTCCGCGCGGTAACGGTTCTTATCGATGGACTGCATGCGAACCATTTTGATCGCCGCATCGGTCAAATCGCGGATGATGGAGTCCACTTCTTTACCGACATAGCCCACTTCGGTGAACTTCGTCGCTTCAACTTTGATAAACGGCGCGTTGGCCAGTTTTGCCAGACGACGGGCGATTTCGGTTTTACCGACGCCGGTTGGGCCGATCATCAGAATGTTTTTCGGTGTGACTTCATGACGCAGCTCTTCGTTAAGCTGCATCCGACGCCAGCGGTTACGCAGGGCGATAGCAACAGAACGCTTGGCGGCGTCCTGACCGATAATGTGTTTGTCCAGTTCGCTGACAATTTCGCGTGGGGTCATTTCAGACATGGGAGATCCTTACGCTTTAGAAGGTAATTCTTCGATGGTGTGGAAATGGTTGGTATAGATGCAGATATCACCTGCAATATCCAACGCTTTCTCGGCGATGTCGCGCGCGCCCATATCGGTATTTTCCAACAGCGCGCGGGCCGCGGCCTGGGCGTAAGGACCGCCGGAGCCGATAGCAATCAAATCGTTTTCCGGCTGTACCACGTCACCGTTACCGGTGATGATAAGCGACGCGTTTTCGTCCGCGACGGCCAGCAGCGCTTCCAGTTTGCGCAACATCCGGTCAGTTCGCCAGTCTTTGGCCAGCTCAACGGCGGCCTTCACCAGATGGCCCTGGTGCATTTCCAGTTTACGTTCAAACAGTTCGAACAGCGTGAAGGCGTCGGCGGTGCCGCCAGCGAAACCGGCAATCACTTTGTCGTTGTACAGACGACGCACTTTCTTCACATTGCCCTTCATCACGGTGTTGCCCAGCGTGGCCTGGCCATCACCGGCAATAACAACATGGCCGTTACGGCGAACACTTACAATTGTAGTCACGAGCAGACCCCTTGGTTGCAAAAGCGGAACAGGGGCCCCGCGCTGTCCGCGGGGCCGAATGCAATTATAGATGGGGGGGATTTTGAGGGTTTCAACCCCTGGCGGCGAGACGAATGCAGTTCGCGTGTCCAGCCATCTTCAGGCGGGTGATCATCTCGTTGGCGCTTTCTTTGCCTTTCAACGGGCCAATAACCACGCGGTTCCAGCCGTTGTTAGTGGTAATGTGCGAAGCAAACCCTTCGAAAGCCAGCTGAGCGCGGACGGTTTCGGCCTGCTCGGCGCCTTTAAAAGAGCCGCACTGGATCATCCAGCTACGATCGTCTTTCTTCTCGGCGGTGGTTTTCGGCGCTTCTTCCACCCGAGTTACCGGCGCCGCGGCCTGGGTACGCGGCTGCGTGGTATTGGTATGCGCTGGCGTCTGCAGCAGATCCTGGTACGGCTGCTGGTTTGACGTGGTCTGCTTCGGCTGTTGCTGCTGAACCGGCTTCGGCTGCTGAACGCGCGGCGGCTGCTGTTGGACGGTCTGCGCCTGAGTCTGCGCCCACTGTTGCTGCTGCGCCTGCTGCTGTTGCTGCGCTAAACGCTGACGCTGAAGCGTCTGCTGGCGCTGCGCCGGCGTTTGTTCGTTCCACGGCACTTCGGTCAGCTGGGTCGGCTGCTGGCGCATATCGGCCTGCATCTGGGCGAGCAGCTGGCGCTGCTCGTCGGTCAGCTGTTCCGGTTTCATGACTTCGCCACCGGCGGTCGGTTCGGTCGGCGCGCGGACGCCAGGCTGGCGGCTTTCCAGCTCTTTAATATAGCGCCAGCGCTCTTCCGGTTTGGGCGGCAAGCCGTTGCCGGCGGCCTGGGCTCTTTTTGCGCCGCGAAGAAGCCGGTTGGCTGCGGCGTACATAATCTCGTTGTGCCACTATCGTTTCGCTGTCTTATATTCGTTCGTCAGCCCGCCATGTTACTTAAGCGGCGGGCCTTTGACCAGAAGAGCAGGCCCGAAAGCCTGATGGTTATCGTCTGATTTTTTGCGTACTGCCGCGAACAATCAGTTCGCAATCGAGCAGACGCGAGCCGCTGTTCACGTTATGCCCCTGCATTTGCTCCAGTAATAGCAGCATTCCTTCACGGCCGATATCAAACCGTGGCTGTGAAACCGTGGTCAACGGCGGATCGCAAAATTCAGACAACGCGATGTTATCGAAGCCGACAATTGACAGGTCGTCCGGCACTTTCAGACCGCGACGTTTTGCCAGCGATAAGGCGCCCAGCGCCATCACATCGCTATGGCAAAAGACCGCCGTGGGCGGCACCGGCTGCGCCAGCAGCTGCTCCAGCGCATTGGCGCCGGCTTCGAAGGTAAAGTTGCCGCGAGCAATATAGTGCGGATCGACGGTGATACCGCTGCGGCGCAGCGCCTGCACATAACCCTGCAGGCGATAATGGCACAACGGCATATCTTCCGGGCCGGCGATACAGCCGATACGCTGATGTCCCAGCTCGTGGAGATAATTTACCGCGTTAAAGGCCGCCGTCAGGTTATCGATATGGACGGTGGGCAGCTCCAGCTCCGGCGCAAACTCATTCGACATGACCATTGGCGGCAAATTGCGCTGCTCTTCCACGCTGGCGTCAAACGGCAGGCGCGAGCTGAGCAGCACCATGCCGTCGATCTGCTTGGTGATGATAAGGTCGATAAAGGTTTTTTCTTTCTGATTCTGGTGGGCGCAATCGCCGATTAACACCAGATAGCCGTGCTCGGCGGCAGTGACTTCAATACCGCGGATCACTTCACTAAAGAAGGGATCGCAGATATCCGGGACGATCACGAGGATCGTTCGCGATTCGTTGCGCTTCATATTGCGTCCGAGCGACTGCGGTAAATAGCCGACTTCCAGCGCCGCCTGCTCGACCCGGTTACGGGTGGCTTGCGACACCTTATCAGGGTTCATCAACGCTCGGGACACGGTTGCCGTGGAAACGTTTGCCTTGAGGGCGACGTCTTTCATGGTGGCGGCAACCACTTGTTTTTTGGGCTTCACCTGGTTTCTCCTCGCTGAATGGCGCTGGCATTTCCCTTGGGCGCTAACTGCTGCATCATTTTTATCAGATAGTCGCGGCAGTGAGTTACAGAATTTTCATGAAAAACGTGATGCTTGTTAAATTTTTCGATCCGGCTCGCAAGAGAAGGCTTATCCTTCAATCGGATCGACATCCAGCACCCACTTCACTTTTCTCGCCTCCGGAAGCGTATTGATCAGCGCCAGCGTACCGCTAACGATATGTTGCAGACGCACCCGCGAAGGATGCTGCAGCAATATTTGCCAGCGCCAGCGGCCGCCGCGCTTTGGCGCCAGCGCCGGAACCGGACCGAGCACCCATAGCTTTTCGTCGGCCAGCGGGCTGGCCTGCAGCAGATTGCGCAGCTGTTGTAAAAACAGCGGCGCCTGCTGGTTGTTATGGTCTTCCGCACGAATCAGCACATGGCTGGTCCACGGCGGCAGCTGCATCGTCTGCCGCTCTGCCAGCGCCTGTTCGGCAAAGGCGTCGTAGCCTTTATACAGCAGGGTCTGCAGTAGAGGGTGTTCCGGATGGTGGGTTTGAAGAATGACCTCGCCCTGTTTTCCTGCCCGGCCCGCTCGTCCGGAGACCTGGGTATAAAGCTGAGCGAAACGCTCTGCGGAGCGGAAATCAGCGGAAAACAGCGCCCCGTCGACATCCAGCAGGGAGACGAGGGTGACGTCCGGGAAGTGGTGCCCTTTGGCCAGCATTTGGGTGCCAATCAGAATACGCGCCCCGCCGCGATGGACGGCGGCGAGATGCTCCTCCAGCGCTCCTTTGCGGCTGGTGGTATCGCGGTCGATACGCGAGATAGGCACCTCAGGGAACAGCGGCGCCAGGGCCTGCTCCAGCTGCTCGGTGCCGATCCCTACCGGCACCAGATGCGTGGAGCCGCAGGAAGGACACTGGCGCGGGATTGGGCGCTGGCTGTCGCAATGGTGGCAGCGCAGATGGTGCTGCGCCTGGTGCAACGTATAGTAACTGTCGCAGCGCGGGCATTCCGCTATCCAGCCGCAATCGTGGCACAGCAGCGCTGGCGCAAAGCCGCGGCGGTTAAGAAACAGGATCACCTGGTTATCCGCTTGCAGGTGCTGGCGCATACGGCTAATCAGTGCGGGAGACAGGCCCGCCTGCAGCGGTTGCCCTTTGAGATCGAGCACGTACTGCTGGGCCGGGCGCGCATTGCCCGCGCGTTTGCTTAAGGTTAACTGGCGGTATTTACCCTGGCGGACGTTATGCAGAGTCTCCAGCGCCGGCGTCGCCGAGCCGAGAATTATCGGGATCTGCTCGCTGTGGGCGCGCCATACCGCCAGGTCGCGGGCATGGTAGCGCCAGCCTTCCTGCTGCTTGTAGGAGCTATCATGCTCTTCGTCGATGACGATGACGCCGAGATCTTTAAATGGGGTAAACAGCGAGGAGCGGGTGCCGATCACAATGGCCGCTTCGCCATTTTTCGCCTTCAGCCAGGCCGAGAGACGTTCGCTGTCATTGAGCCCGGAGTGCAGCACTTCCACCGGCGCGTTAAAGCGCTGGCGAAATCGGGCGATGGTTTGCGGCGTCAGGCCGATCTCCGGCACCATCACCAGCGCCTGGCGCCCCTGCGCCAGCACATTCTCCAGCACGCTCAAATAGACTTCCGTTTTCCCGGAGCCGGTAATACCCGCCAGCAGCCAGGCGGAGAAACGATCGGCGGCGCTGTGGATCGCCCCGACGGCGGTGGCCTGCTCGGTATTCAGGCGCAGGCGTTCGCCGGCAACCGAATACGCGCTGCGCCAGTCGGTGAGGGCGGGCGCTTCGCAGGCCAGCTCCGCCAGCCCTTTGCCGCGCAGCGCCTGCAGCGCCGCTTCATTGAATTCCAGTTCGCCAACCTGATGACGCCAGATTTTGCCCTGGCGCAGCGCCGCCAGCGCCTGCTGCTGCTTCCGGGAGCGTTTCAGACCGTTAAGGTCGACAACCTGCCCCTGCTCGGTGGCGAACCAGTACCACAGCGGCGTGGCGCTGGCGGGTTTGCCCTGGCGCAGCATAACGGGTAATGCATGGAACAGCACATCGCCGATCGGGTGATGGTAATACTCAGCCGCCCACATCAGCAGTCGCCAGACAGTCGTGGAGAAGACCGGCTCGTCGTCCAGCGCTTCGGCGACCGGTTTTAGCTCATCCAGCGGCAGTTCGCTGCGCTCGCTCACCGCCGCGACAATGCCGATCCGCTCCTGTTTGCCGAACGGCACCCGCACCCGACAGCCCGCTTTGACCGCCATGCCTTCAGGCAGCAGGTAGTCAAAAGTGCGCGGTAGCGGAACGGGTAGGGCAACGTGGGCGACGGACATGTCATCTTCCTGACTTGAAATCTGGCGGGATAGTATACACATTACGATAAGGCGGCGCGGATCAGTTTGCATATGCTGGTCAAATTCTGTATGATTCGCCGCCTTTGATGCGCTTTATATCGCATTGAAGATTGACCATTACCGCGTGCTTCATGCTGTCAGCAGCGTAGAAGGCGACGGGAAATTACTAATATCGCGTGGTGTCTGGCGTTAGGGCTGGAAGAGCGACGCGGCCTTAACTGAGGTTCTCCCATGAAAAAAGGTATTCACCCAAATTACGACGAAATTACTGCTACCTGTTCTTGCGGTAATGTCATGAAAATCCGCTCCACCGTTGGTCACGACCTGAACCTCGACGTGTGCGGCAAATGCCACCCGTTCTTCACCGGCAAACAGCGTGATGTTGCTACCGGTGGCCGTGTTGACCGCTTCAACAAGCGCTTCAGCATCCCGGGCAGCAAGTAAGTTGCCAGAAGAAGCCGCCTCAGGGCGGCTTTTTTGTCTCTTCCGCCTGCCTGGGCGGGAAAGAAAAAAGGGCGGAAGATTATTCCGCCCTTTTTATCGTCTCAGTATTCCCACGTATCCGGGTCGATTCCCAGTTCACGCATAATCGCTTTCGCCGCTTCCGGGATCTCATCGCTGCGCTCTTTACGCAGGTCTTCATCGTTAGGCAACGGTTGTCCGGTAAAGGCATGCAGAAACGCTTCGCACAGCAGCTCGCTGTTGGTCGCGTGACGCAGGTTATTCACCTGACGACGCGTGCGTTCATCGGTGAGGATTTTTAACACCTTCAGAGGAATGGAAACCGTAATTT
>PPYF01306105.1_pt1 | contig 11438 bp, 10 predicted proteins | sample 1559871 | NCBI WGS metagenome assembly PPYF01 (sample SAMN08240021, study PRJNA423297) | Human gut metagenome, whole genome shotgun sequencing project. | reverse complement strand
TAAAAACCACTACTGCTCCTGTCTCGTCAGCTTCTCCTATTACGGGTGGTCTTACAACGCAGACTACTATCAAAACTACATATACTTCCGCTTACACTCAGGAAGAGCTAGCAGCGTTGCAAAAAAAAGATCAAGGATTTTTCCCAACTATCGGAAACTGGTTTGGAAATAATGTTATAAAGCCAGTTAAAAAGTTTGGAAAAGCTGTTTATCATTCATCAAGCCTTGAAATCGGTTATGGTTTTGGATTTGGTTTGGAAGGAAAAGCGGCATTTATCAATGCTTCATTAATGGCGGTTCCTGTAAGAAATGAACTTATTTTTGCTGATGATTGTAAAACTAATTCAACTACTAAATTTTCGGCAAATGCTGATTTTGGTAAAATACTTGGTGTTGGTGGAGAAGTAGAGTGCTCTGCTTATAATGGAAATGGTGATGGATATTCATGGATGATGCCAGGTCATGAATGGGATTATCAAGTTGGTGTAAATTATGAGAAGAGTAATTTGGTTTTTAGTAATAGTATTGAAAAACCACATTTAACATTTAGTATAGGAGGTAGTGCATATTTCTTAATAGGAGGAGATATATCTTTTTCGTTTGATTTTGATAAATTTTTAGATGAGGTTAAAAGTGAATAAAATATTTTTTGTTATTTCGATTATAGTATATATTTCGAATTATATACTAACAGAAAGTTTTAATATCGAAACCTATAATACTTTATGGTCAGCAATATCATTAACTGCTCTCTTTACACCTTTATGCATAGGGTGTGTTATTAATTCTATAATCTATAAGAAAAAAATTCTGCATGGAGATTTATGTTTTATTACTTTTCATTTATGTCTTCATTAGGTCTTTTATTAATAGTCATTTTAACATCAATAGTTTTAAAGAATATAAATGACTGTTTGATAATTTTATTTATATATCTGTTAATGTGTATAATATCAATAATAGGTTATTTTATATGTAAAAAAATAAAAAGCAAAAATAAAGGCTATTTTATCTATTTTTCTGTTTTATTTATTTTATCTTGTGTTATACATACTATTCTTATATTAACAATTGTTATATAATTAATTTTTACAGAGCAAAACAAACAATTAAGTTTGTTTTGCTCTTTTTTATTACAAAAAATATTTTAAAGGAAGTGATAATATGATATATAAATCTCAAAATGTATACCCTCATAATACGGCTATAGACGCCTCTGAAGATAGCAGCTTCTCATTTATATTCAACGGGGATCATTTAAGGGGTTATGATTTTGTGTTCTATGACGCATTATTAATTCAAGCAATTATAAACTCCTTTTGAACCTCTTGATAGCTTTGACCGGAAAATACTTTAGCGATATATAACGCGTCGGCTATTAATTTTTCTTTTTCAACACCGTTATTCTTATATATTAAATCGTATACAGGAACTGTCTGAATTTTTTTTTCATATAACTCAATAGTTTTCATAACACTGAATGTTGTCTTTATTATTTTCTTTTTTATATCATCTAAATAAATATTCCAGGCAATAGAATATTCTGCCATTTTATCAAGAGGTTTTGAATAAACACCGGCAATTCCCACAAAATTGCCAAGCGAATATGTCACAAGCTTGCCTTCATTTTTTCTGGAAAAATCTCCACCATGTACGACATGTTCATGACTTCCTGCAATTATATCTATACCATTACTTATTAAATATGAAGAAAGCTTTTTAGTATATTCCGTCGGACCTGGGTTATATTGTCCCCCAGAATGCATATACATAATCGTAAAGTCTACATTTTGCGCTTTTATATCTTTAATATCCTCAAGTAAATTTTTCATTTGCTTTGATTTTTTTTCTATCCGTTCGTATATAGGTTTATTAAATTGAGCAATTTTAAACGTAACTAAAAATTTATAAAGAAATTTAAACGGACCGGCATTTCTGTTCTTATAAATATATCTCAGCGCTTTATTAGATAATTCTTGATTTTGAAACATATTAACCATATATTTTTCATCTTTATTTAAATACTCATTATTAGAAAAGGCGTTTGTTCCATAGGTATACGAAAGTATACCAAGCTTTACGCCATTTATAGTAACTACTTTCGGTTCTTTATTTTCTTTTGATAAATAAGTACCTGTATGTGCAAGTCCAACCTTGTCCAATGATTTAATAGTTGAAGTAATTCCATCAATACCTCTGTCAAGACAATGATTATTTGCGGTTGCAACAAAATCTATCCCGGAATTATAAACGCTTTCTGAGAACTCATAGGGCGAATTAAAACGCCATTCTTCAGAAGTCAGATCTCTATTATCAAACGAAACCGGAGTTTCTAAATTAGCAAATACATAGTCTGATTCACTAAAATATTCTTTCATATTTTCAAATATCAAATCAAAATTATAACCGCCTTCAGTTTTGCATGCTGTAATTATTTGCGATTTACACATTACATCGCCTAAAAAAGTTAATTTTATCAATTTGTTCTCCTTTATTTTTTTCTGAATTTTTTTATATGAATTTTATTACTTATTTTGCTAAGTAAAAAAGCCCTTTCTTTTTTATTCAGTAATATTAAAATATTGATAATCAATCCTATTATTCCAAGAATTATTGCGGAAATAATTAAATTAGTCCAGGAGCCCTTCGGCAAAATAATATTAACTAAATAGAACACTATTATCAAGCCTATTGACGAAATTATAGTCATTATTACTTGAGGGAAAAATTTATTCCACTTATATCCTAAATACTTGGCTGTTACAGGCAATGTAAAAATCATATTTCTAATTAAATTACATAAAGTACTTACACCGGCAACGGCATAGATACCAAAATTTGTAAATTTAATAAAAAATATAGTTATACATGTTGAACATACTCCGCTTACAATCATAGCGATGGCATTAGGCTTCACTTTATTAACAGTTGTAAATACATTAAACAGCATCTGCGTACCGCTTGTAAACATATATCCAAGTATAGACAATATAGATAATATCTGCAATAGTTTGGCGTCCTGAGACGGAACCCATAATTTAAAAAATTCTTCTCCTAAAACAACAACAATAGCAATCGGAATCGTTAAAATTATTGAAGTTATTTTCATTGCCCTTCCAATATCGTTAAGAACCGCCTCCTTATTATCGCTTGCATAATTTATCGTCAGTTCGGGAGCAAATGCATTCCTAATCGACGATGAAAGCTGCTGCATATAATTAGGAATTATTTTAGAGAGTGATAGAATACCCATATTTGTAGCGCCTAAAAACAGGTTGCATATTACAAGGTCCAAACCGCTTAATAACATATTTCCGACGTTTGATATAGCATTCCAAATTCCTGAACCAACTAATTCTACAATCGCTTTCTTACTGCATTTTATTTTCCTTTTTAATTTCAGCTCTGGAGTCAGCTTATGAGTATTATAGCAATTTGCAGTTAAATTAATAACAGTAAGAATAGTAGCCGCAATTCCTACATAATAAACCTTGGGGGAAAAAACCATAAAAATAAGTATTAAAAACGCACATCTTACAATTGACGCAATCATCTGAGGAATATATGAACGATCTAAACGATTGGTAACATATGTTCCGCAATCCCAGTTAGGCAGTCCGGTAGTTATAAAAAAATTAAAAAAGACAAAACTAAATAATAATTTTACATCAGTTATTATATTTTGAGGTACATTTATAATATTTTCCAGTCTTGCAATAAAATAAATTGCGGGAATAATTAAAACGGCTACAATAATTAAATTTCCCCAAAAAACGGAATTATAATATAAATTGGCCTTTTTGTAATCCTTTTTCACATATGATATTGCTATAAATCTTGCAGCCATGCTGTTTAAAGCGGTTACTATAAGTTGAGCATACGTCACAAAATTATTAGCGAGCGTAACAAAGCCGTTGGCTTCAACACCAATATTTTTTACTATAAACGGAGACAGCCAAAAATTAATAATAATATTAGTTGCCAAAACCATAATGCTGCAAATCAAATTTATTATTGTTTTTTTATTTGAACTCATATGTTTTCTATCCTATTAATTTTTTTACTTTGCTTTTACATTTTCCGAAAAAATGACGATAAGGATGATAACCAAGCTTTTTAATATCCATTTTATAAAACCACTTTAATTCTGCTGGTAAATTTGTAATGTTTACATTTTGTCTCATAGCTGATTGTATCGGTTTGTAACGTAACTCACTAAATTGCGGAACAGAGCATTTTTTCATTTTGCTTACCATCACTTTAAATTCACGATCAGAATAATCAAAACCATAATCATTAGGATTACTATTTTCAGCATACAATGCTAAAATAGTCCTCCAGCATTTTTCACACTGACAGCAGTTTTTTCCGCCGGTTGATTTCCAGCATACTCTCAGCGGAACCTTTATTCCATTTTTGTTAGAAAACTCTACTATATTATGAACTTTATCCTGACGGCTGAATTCATAGCCGTCATGTACTACACAAGAACCTGCGAACTTAACAAAATTATCAATTGTAGGATCAGACGCACATGTTATTTTACCTTTATCGGCAGCAGTAAAGGACGAAGCAAAATATACCGTTTTTTTCTTTTTTACATAGCAAACCGGCGCGGCATGTGCGATTATTCCGATTCCATGCTGAAAACCGTGCCACCACATATCACCGCTTGCTTCTACTTTTTTATTTAATATATCCGGATTAATAAAACGTCTGAAAGCTGATTTTATCGTCACAAACTCAACGTCAAACTGTGAAGCGGTCTGCCGGATATGATTATAAACATTTTTCCAGCCTTCTTCATCTTCAAACGTTATATCCGCTCCCCAAACGGTTAACAAGGTCGGTTTTTCATCTATATGATTAACCAATGTATTAAACGCGTCTACTCCTCCGCTGAAAAATGAAACAGCGCCTTTATTATCTTTTTGACTGTTGTCTTCAATATTTTCTGCATGAATATTACCTTTAAATTCAAGCATGGGATACATATCTTCATATCCTTTTTTAAATTCAGGTATACTTTCTAAAAAGGTTTTATCGCAGACTTCAAGATACACATCGGCGTCATATACCCATACAATGGGAAGTATATTACATAAAAAAGGTATTACTGCAATTCCAAACGGTATATTTGAAATATTACAGCTATATTCAACAAAAAAATTCTCTGATAAATTAAAGGCTTCGCTCCATTCACCGGAAATTTCATAAACATATTTTATTGTGCGTTCTGATATAACAGGCTGAAAAATCTTTATAACGTTTTTCATTCTTAGACTCCTTTGACAAAGTATTTCATTATTCAAACCTTTTCAAAACCTCGGCAAGCTTTGAAAAATTTTGCCTAAATTCTTCTATGTTGAAATTTATTTTCTTGAATTTTTTATTTTTTATCATTTCAACAACGTTGTTTATGTCTCTTGAATCAGAAACAAATACCACGTTAGAATCCTTCAGCCATGTGTTATATAGGTTGCCTACCTTACCGGTACTATTGTCGAGCGCTATGCATGGAGTTCCGGTAATAACGCTGAAAATCATACCGTGAAGTCTGTCCGTTATAACTAACTCTGATTTTTTAAATTCACTCCAAAGTTTATTTAATCCCTCAAGCTGAAATTCATATTTATTTGCATAATCCCTGCTGTATGTGTCGATATACTTTATATTCTTTTCATATTTTTCAGAAGCCTCTGTAATAGCTTTAATCAAATTGCCTGCTTCTGAATTTTTTTCCTTATCATGTCTGAGACAAAAAAGTATACCATTTCTTTCTGCGTCCAAAATATCAGGCTTATAGGATAATACGATATCAGGAACCAGGTAGCCCTCGCAATTGGGAAAAATTTTTTCCCTGATTAATTCACTGTATTTTTCACGGGTAAATATTACAAGATTTTTATGTGACTGATAAATATTTCTTGCCTTTTGTAAGGCTTTTGATTCTTCTGAATAATCAATGGACTGAGGAAAAATTATAATTTTAGCCTTTTTGAGTTGTTTAACAGCTAATAATCTTATACTCTCCTGAAATGGGTATAAAATACCCATATTCCCTCCTCCATGAATAATACATAAATTATGACGCTTATTAGTTAATAATTTCAAACTAATCAAATTTCTGTGGCATTCATATTCTGGTATTAAAACAATTTTTCTATTTGGAAAAAGATCCGATATATAATTTACCTCTGCGGCAGCGATAGCCTGATCTCCTATGTTTCCATGCTCCGGTACTCCATATATAAATATAGTGTTTTCATCATATTCGTCATACTTTGCCTTATTCATAAAATATCCGCTAATAAGCGTTTTGATATATTTAATTTTTCTCTTGATTTTTTTTAGAAAAATAACTATATTAGGACTAAAATAATTTAAAATTGCTTTTATCCTTAATTTTTTATTAATCAAACGCAACACATTAAGCTTAAAAAATTTTCTGTATTCTCTTATAAGCTTTTTCATCATAACTTTATCATGCGCAGAATAACACATTAGCCAATAAGGCGGCATATCCTGAATGTATCCTGCTTTTACAGAATTCATAATCTCATTATTATTAGAGCTCTTATAATATTCAAAGGTTTGAATATAATGTTCAAACCAGCATTCAATACGAAAACGATTATATTGACATCGTGTTATACTTCCGACTCTTTCGCTGACATAATAAAGCTTTGCATTTGTTACTGATAGCTTACCGGCAAGCTCATAAAGCTTATACATTATAGGCATATCCTCATGAAGCCTTCCCTTTGGAAATCTAATATCTTTAAATAAATCCCTTTTGTAAATTTTCGCCCATGCCATTATATGAAAGTTCTCTTTCGACGCATATAAATCCATTAATGCATCATGACTGCTACATAATTTGCTTTCATAGCTTAATATTTTATTGCAAAACGATTCATAGCTTTGTATTGTTTCCCTCACAAATCTGCATTCAGAGATACCCGCGTCATATTTTAACGCGTCTTTTATTAAAATTTCATAATGCTGTGGATGTAAAAAATCATCACTATCAACAAATCCCAAGTAATCGCCTTTAGCAATGTCTATACCTACATTTCTCGCGTCAGACAATCCGCCGTTTTTCTTATGAATAACCTTTATTCTGTTATCCTTGATAGCAACTTCATCGCATATTTTACCGCTGTTATCTGTTGAACCATCATCAACAAGTATTATTTCAAGATTTTTATATGTCTGGTTAATAATTGAAAGAACACATTTTTCAACATATTCTTCTACATTATAAACCGGAACAATTACACTAATCAGCTTTTCCATTTATCTTATAACTCTCCCATTGCCGCCGTTATTTATTAAGCTCTCAACTTCGCTTAGCGTTACTCTGTTGAAATCTCCCTCTATCGTATGCTTAAGACAACTGGCCGCAGAAGCAAATTCAATTGCTTCCTGATTTTCTTTTCCTGTAATTAAGCTGTATATAATGCCGGCTGTAAAACTGTCTCCCCCGCCAACTCTGTCTACAATCTGAATATCATAGGATCGTGAGAAAAATGATTGTTTCCGCTCGGCGTCATAAAGCATACCGCTCCATCCGTTTCTACTGGCAGAATAACTTTCACGTAAGGTAAATGCCGCATACTTACAGCCGTAACGACTGCAAATTGTTTCAGCAACTTCTATATAACCATTTTTATTAAGCTTTCCCGATTCAATATCAGTATCCTTTGATTTTATCCCCAAAACTTTATCAGCGTCTTCTTCATTGGCTATGCAAACGTCTACATAAGGCATTAAGCGATTCATTACGTTCTTAGCCTTTTCGCTTGACCAAAGGCTGCTTCGGAAGTTAAGATCGCATGACACAGTAATACCATTTGATTTTGCAATTTTACATGCTTCAAGACAAATATCCGCGAGATTATCTGATAAGGCCGGATTAATGCCTGTCCAGTGAAACCAATTAACATTCTTGAATATATTTATCCAGTCATATTCATTCTTCTGAGATAACGATACGGCAGAATATTTTCTGTCATATATAACCTTTGAAGGGCGCTGCGAGGCTCCTTTTTCCAGATAATATAATCCCATTCTTCCGTTTCCAAAAAACACCTTTGAAGTATCCACACCAAAATAACGAAGTGAATTAACCGCCGCTTTTCCTATATCATTATCAGGAAGCTTGGTTATAAACATCGAGTTTATTCCGAAATTAGACAGCGATACGGCCACATTAGCTTCGCCTCCGCAAAAGGTGGCCTCTAAAGAATCCTTTTGCAACAATCGCGTATACCCTGGCGCAGCCAAGCGTAAAAGTAATTCACCGAACAATAAAACTTTCATTATATAAATACTCCTATTGTATATGAATATATTTCTCTGACGTAATCAATTTGATTTTTACATTTTCATTAAACTTCTTAAGAACATCGCTGATCCCTCTGTTTAATGCGTCAAGCACAGCATTCTTTGAAATATATGCCATATCCTTTACAGCATAGTTTTCTTCGGTTTCGTGAGAATAACCGTCAAATCCAGCTAATAGTATTTCTTTTACATCGCTATCCATAAGCAGCTTAACGCACATTAATCCTGCGTTGTCTTTAACCATATCAGTATCATTGAGCAAATCATGGTATTTAACCTGAAGATAAATCTGATCAGCTGAAATATTTGAAGTAATTATTAATTTTTGTTTTAAGTCTTTATCAATACTGCTAAATCTTCTTAAATTACTGATAAAAATATAATCCGTTTTAATTTGATTATAATTATGATTTATACTTATTACTATTGTATTGTTGTCAATACAACGCAGTATTTTATCGGTCTCTTCAACCGAGCTTCTTCCGGGAGCAATTAATATAATCCTTTTTCCCTTGATCTTATCTTTGAATTCTGATAGCCGCGCTTCCTGTATAACCTCGCGGTTCATATAACGCATATATAATTCTTCTATATATTCTTTATCGAATTCTACACTTTTCTCCGAGTCCATCATATCAAATATTTCATTAATATTTTCAACAGTAAGTGTTTTCTTATCATCAAGATAGCTTGCATAATTCGGATGTGCATTGTGTGACGCTGAAATATAATTAGGCAATGAATATCCCCAATAATTTTTCTGATAAAAGCCATTTATAATATCGTCAATTATTTTAAGAAGAGGCTTAATATTATATTCAGTTCCACAATTATCATTTAAATACTCTACAAAAAGCTCTGTATTTAAATTACCTGCTCCCCTTCCCATACCATAAACAGAAGAATCAATAATTAAATTTCTATTTGTCTGTATATTAACAAGCTCCTGGGCGTTTGAAAATGCAAGCTGCATATTATTATGTGAATGAAAACCAATCCAAATATTCTCATTTAAGTTGTGTTCTACCATATAAAATAATCTTGTCAGACTTTTCTTTTTCATCATTCCAAAGCTGTCAACAATGTAAAACGCATACGGTCCAATTTTGTTAGCATAATTTATCAGCCTTAAAAATTCTTCGTCCGTATAGCTTAACGATACCATTGCCTGAATAAATACCTTATAACCCTTAGATTTAATTTTTTCACATAAATCTAAAGCCTCCGACATATCCTTTTTATGAAACGCTACTCTTATACCGTCAATTGATGATCCATCATAATTCGGCAATAAATTTATATCATATTCTCCATAGTTTACCATTGCAACAAAAAGCTTACCGTCCCTTTTGTCGGGTATAACAGACGATAGTTCCTTAAGATCAGTAAATTTTGTGACGTTTTTATTATATTTTACCTTATCGGTTAAAAATCCGCATTCTATTATTTCAACATTTGATTTAATTAATCCGGAAATAATATCCTTCGTATTTTCAAATCCAAAGTCCCATAAATTACAATATCCGCCGTCTCTTAACGTACAGTCTAAAATATGAACTCTATTCATATCAATCCTCCAGAAATCATTCTAATATAATATGATTATAAATTGCGTCCGCTATTTTAAAATCTTCAGGTTCATCAATATCAATTGATTCTATTTCACCTACCTCAACAAGAAAAGGCTTTTGTCCTATTCTTCTGTTCAGATTTGTTATTATATTTGATTTGTATATATAAAACCCGCTTGTTTCTTCAAACAACGGAAGTAAATCTTGCGTTCGGGGAATATTATCCAACTCATAGTTAAAAGGCCTTCCGTCTTTCCATAAAAAATCCTGAAGCTTCTTTACCGCAAATGACGAATCGAAATCGCCTGACAAAACAGCCTCTAAGCCTTTTTTTATACTTGATGATTTTATAAAAGGAGCGGTTGTATGCGTCATAACATATATGTCCGAAGGAATTTCTCTCGCAAAAGCCTGTAAAACCTCATTCATCTTAGTAGAATCCTGATCTAAATCTTCAGAACGTTTCAGATAATTGACACCTTCAGGAATGTATTTTTTTATATCTGGATTACTGCAATAAACATATACTTCTTCTATTTCATTTATTTTTAAAAGAGTCGATAATATATACCAGCATAGCGGCTTGCCATTCTTAAAACATTTTGTATTCTTTTGAGGCAAACGTCTGTTATTTAATTTCATTGGAACTACAGCGGTTACTTTCATATAAATCTTCCTTATTATATCATTTTAATTTTCAAGCGCTTCATTAATTGAAGCTGTTTTAATTGAATTTATTAACGACTTTTCTGAACAGTTTTTCAGAATTATATTTTTATTATTGCAAATATCATTCAAATACTCATAGCCCTTAAACAATAAATACTGATCAAAAAAAACCTTAGACATATTCCAATGCTTAAGCAAACCGTTAATCTCATTTTCTGTATTATCGTTGCCGTACGCATGCATATCTTTATTTTTCTGATTTAAAGCGCAATTTATTGTCGCTACTATACCCGTAGAATCACAGCCTAACAAATATATCTCGTTGAAACCCATGTATATTGCTACAATTATACAATATTGTACAACAGTAGTAAATGAAGGAATAATAGAACATATATCAAATTCATCAAGTTTAAAAGCTTCAAATGGTATGCCGTTTATCAAATAATTAATATTAAGCTTTTCATCCAGCTTATTATCCTTTATAAATTTTAAAGCGGAAATAGGAACAAAGCATTCTGCATTTTCTTCAGACATTAATGAATAATTGTTCATTATATCATCCATATTATATTTCATGTCTTTTCTTAAATTAAAAAAAGCGTCATCTATCCAAAAATGATAGTTTGTTTTGGCATTTTTAAAATCCTTAACCTTGCAAAAATTATTAACGGAGAAAACAATTTCATTTGATAATAAAGCTAAATCTACATCCTTTAATGAGGGACCGTTTCCCAATATAAAACATCTTTGATTTTTGTGAATATCCTTAAATCTATTATTATTATTTATTTTATATTTTATATTATCATCAATTTTAGCAAAATCGCTTAATATTTTATTTTTACG
>PPYF01458368.1_pt1 | contig 11440 bp, 8 predicted proteins | sample 1559871 | NCBI WGS metagenome assembly PPYF01 (sample SAMN08240021, study PRJNA423297) | Human gut metagenome, whole genome shotgun sequencing project. | reverse complement strand
TATAGCAAGCGCCACGTCGGCATAATCTCAGTCGTGCAATAACACGACAATGGCGAAATCATTTTGGCCCCCGCTGCTTTTAAATCTAGCGTTAGGGCAAAATCTTAGGTAATCGAATCCTCGCGGTAAAAGGTCCCAATTTGTTGTCGAACCTTTTGCAACGTTTCTGCTCGGATCAACGACGCGGTCCCGGTTAAGACAAAAACTTTCTTACTACGGCGAACTTGATTGGCGTAGCGATACCACTCCAACTGTTGGCAAAACTCAATCAGCTTATTGCGGTTAGCCGTTCCGTAAAAGACGGAGCCAACCGCATCATAATCTCCCTGGGCAATTACTCGCTTAGCGTGTTCAATCCAGTCTTCCGTAATCACGGTATCTGCATCACAGATAAACAAATACTGGTCCGGTCGCTGCCAATCTACGTAATTCTCCAGCGCTTGGTTCAGCGCCCCCGCCTTTCGACCTTCGTTTTGCACAGTTTCAAATGCGCGGGCCCCTGCCTGTTGAGCGCGTTGGTATGTATCATCATCACAACGGTCACAAACCACAATTACTTTATCAACCTGTTTTTTTAGCGCTCGGACCGCGCGTTTAATATTTCCAGCTTCGTTGTGCGCCGGAACAATTGCCGTTACGTACATAATTTTTCATTTCTCCCCCAAGTAAAAGTATCCGCAGCTACCCTCGTTAATATGAATTCCCGCCCAAATAAGGGGTCTGGTTAATTAACGAATAAATGCTGTTTGCTAATTTCATCGTGGTTTCTCGACCACGCCGGTTACCTAACAAAACAACCGCCGTTCCCGCCGAGCGATTGAAAATAATCGACGGCTCGTATCCACGTAAAATCCCATGTCCGCGGTAATATAGCCGATTTTGATAAACTCCCCCAGCATAGACGCTTTGGGTAGAAGTCTTAAAAAGTTGCTTAACCACCTTAAGCGGGATGATCTGACCGTTCACCAGTGCCGCAAAATACCGGTACAGGTCGCCTGCGGTCATAAAAAAGCTTCCGGTACCAACCTCGTTACGATAAATGTAAGCCGGGTTAGGATATGCCCGACCGTTTTTGTGGTAACTTTTTGCCACGTGCGGATTTTTAAAATCGGGCATGCTCATGATTTTAATGGGCCGCCGTAATTTAATCAGCTGTTGGAAACTGTCCTGATAGTTTAGGTGAGTAAGTTGGGTAATCACACCTACCAATAAGTGAAAATTCACCGCGTCATAATCCCAGCCTTTTCGCGGGTCCACCGCCAAATGGTGCACGTAATAGTTTGTAAGCTGTTTTTCGTTTAGTGCCCGTTCCGGATCACTACTTGCTTCCAATCCCGAAGTCATCGTTAACATATCGCGGATGGTAATATTTTTAGCATTAGGAATTGTCGGATAAAAACGGGCTAGCTTTGTATCAAAAGACAACTTTCCTAACTGAACCAATTTCGCCACCATGATTGAAGTCATACTCTTTTCAATCGAGGCAATGTTATATAACGTTTTTACATCGTTAGCATAGGTGGCATCTTGCTTACCATAACCCTTATGTAACAACACTTTATGATCTTTAACGATTAAAGCCGTTCCGCTAAAACGATTTTTCGTTAAAGTATAGTCCACGTTGGTAACCACGTCGCCACGGGCTTTTACCACGTAACGAGTGGCCCAGCGATCACTGAAGTAGGTGTCGTGTACCATTTTTGCTACAAACAGTACTTGTAACCCAATTATTATCCAAAACCAATATCGCTTTTTAATTGCAGCGCGACCACCTTTCTAAATTAAAATGGGTAGGGATTTAGCGAAAGCCGGCTTCGCTTTTAGTTCTTGAACTGGCCAGTGAGGGGCTATCCTTTTTGACCTGAATAATTGCCATATAAACACGCAGAGGCCAGAAAAAACGATTAGTTTCTTCCAGCCTCCCGTTGTCCCCATATCCTAAGCTGCTAGGATATTCAAAATGATCCCCCCTGTACTAATTCAACGATTAGTACTTTTTCATCATATAATCCGACCCCTTGACAGTAAAGACTCCTGACGTTTCGCATTTTGAAATTGATTTGAAAAACTTGAGAGAATCGGTCACTACCGGGTATCAACACGGTTCCTTTTTTAGCCAAAATTAGAATAATATTTAAAGCAAAGGCCGGGTAGTTTGTGAGGAATAACTAAAAATCGACCATTATGCTCGAATCTGGCATAATGATCGATTAGGGTTAAACAAACTGACTTTTGGCATACGTTTTGGCTCTATTAAAGCCAATATAGCAAACGATTTATTAACTCTTTCAGCCTTTTCAGTTCAAAAATCTAATTTTTTAGCAACGTGCTCCTGGACCCAGTTCCCTCCGGTTAATAAAATCCCGCCGCCAATCGCTTAAATCGCGATTAACGGCGAGACTTCCTACTGTAGCATAGTCGAAACGTGTTTTGGAATCCAACTCTCTCCGGTTAACAAAATTATGGCTCCAATCGTCTAAACCGCGACTGGAGCCATAATCCTGTTATCCTCGAGAGCTACCCGGATTCCAAAACACTCTGATTCTTAATCCTCACAATCATATCTCCCAACTGCTCCCAATCCGCCGCTAACGGTGGCGACTCCCATATCATTTGTTCGCAATCTAGTTCCGCAAACGATTGGTCCGAGAGGAAGATATCCGTTTCTTCCGTTAGTTCCATCATAATTTCAATATTTAGCGGTGCAAACTGCTGCAACTGCGCCACGATATACTTCGTAAAGATTGGTCCATTCGAAAAATCCACCGTAATCTTAACCGTTCGGCTTAAAAATTTTACCGGTAAATGTTCCAATAAAATCAACATGTACGTGTAGTACAACTGGGTCAACACGTCCTGATCGATATATAGCTGGCGGCGTTTAGCCACCTCGCCCAACAACTGCTTTACCACCGCGTCAATTGCGGGATAAGTTTCGTTAAAAAAGGGCATTTTTGTGGGATCGACGAACGTTTCACTAAAGTAAAACGGCGAGAACACCTTTGCATTCGTTTGAGTTAAGGCTCGTTTAATTCGGCCAATCGCCTTTTCCAAACTTGCGTCCGCAAAAGTGCTGTATAAAAGTTCCGTTTGACTATCCACCAAATCCTGTAAACATTCTTGTAGCTGCGGTCCACAACATTGATCAATTGAAAAATCCAGCAGCTCGTTTACTCGACAATAAATCGTTAAGTACTGTTTTTCCCGACGTAAATCCTCGTCCTCCAGCCCCCAAAACTGATTAAGGGGACCAAAATCAGGACCATCGTCATCAGCAGCCACCGGACTTAAATCGGCTAACTCTGTAAGTACGTGCCCCTGTCGAATTCTTTGAGCTTGTACAAAAGCAAAATTAACCAGTCGCTTCCGTTCGGTGTATTTAAGACACATCCCACAATCCGTACAAATTTGTTCCAAAACGGTTGGTATTTCCATTCGGTATTCACCAGGGAGCCCGTCAATTCCGTTAAAAAAATGGTGAATCACACTAAACAATACCTGTCGCAACCTTGCTTCCGTCAACGAACGATAGTTGAAAATTTCTTCGGTGAAGAGTTGCCGGATTCCCATAATATTGCGATTCCAAAAGCTGTTTAAGCAATGACGTCGTCAAGCCATACATGGCAATGATCCCCTTCCCATCGTAGGCCAAGTCGATGTTTTTCAGGTTAAGTGACGCAACGGTATCTTTCAGCAAATCAAAGGCCATTAGCACTTGGTGACGGCTAACGCCTAATTCACTTTGTAGATAGCTAATTGATAGCTTCTTTTCTGGATCGTGGATGTAAAGTTCGGCCATTTGGAGCACCAATTGTTGTTCGTCGTCCAATAAACGGTTAAACTTTTCGATCATAAATAAAAACTCCTTAAGATGATTTGTTGAAGATATTTTTAAAGATCCAACTCTAAAAATATGTCTGGAGGGTTCATCATCTTGGGAACAAATCACTACCAACGGTTCTATAATTACGGTCGTAAATGGTTCATCACTAGCTTAGTCGGTGTGACCATTGGACTAAACGTTATGTTGTCCCCCATTTCCGTAGCTGCTAGTGATCAAGTATCCAAATCAACTTATCCGGCATCATCTCCTCAAATTGCACCGCAAGAGGCCGCAAGCCGGCCGCCGAGGTTAGATTACTGGGGATCATCTGCTAGTGCGATCGCCTCATCATCAGCCGATCCGCACCATTATTTTTGGGGAAATAAGCACCATCACCATCATTGGCATCACCATTGCCATGCAACGGTTAGCGTACGGTACGTTGACCAGTCCGGCCATTTGCTAGGAACCGGGCAAGCGTACTATCCGCACGGCCCCCACGTTGGCGAGCCTTACGTTAGTCAGCCCCGGTCCATTAAAAATTACCGGCTAGTCGGTACTGCGCCTGATAGTCTTCCAACTCGGGGAAGACTTAACAAAGATGGCGACAACGGTATGGTTACTTATATTTACGCTCCAATATACCACTTCAAAGCTAAAACTATCAACGAAACTATACATTATGTCGATAAAAATGGCCAAACGGTTGCGCCAACCCACGTAGCCCAGCCCATTACCTTTGTGTCCGTTGATAATTTAGCTGAACATGTGACAAAAAACTATTTTTCGAATACCTCGACTGATTTTCAAATGGATGATCAAGGCAATCCTCGGGATTCTGAAAATTGGCATAGTGGTACGCAAGCTACTTTTACCGAGGTACCCGACCCGTTGCCCCATGGTTACCAACTAACGGATCCAGCTAAGGATGCGGTACCGGCCACGCCCGTAACTCCTGCTAGTACCGACTTAAACATCACGGTCCGTTACCAATTAAAAAAGAAAACGGCCGTAATCCGGTGGATTGACGACCGGACGGGAAAAATAGTTTCTTCCAAAACGGTCAACGTGGATGTTAAGCATCCCCAAGCCAATTTAACTGAGACCTTCGATCATCAAGACTATCGCTTAGTCAGCAGTGATTTGCCGCAGGGATCGCTCACTTTTGATGAAATTAAGGAATCTGGTCACCTTTACGAAGTTCATTTACGTTCTCAAACGCCACCAGTCCTTCCTGCGGAGGTTAAACCTACTCCTTCGGAAATGTCGTCATCATCCCAGCCTGTAACGCCACCTACTTTGGCGCCGGCGGAGCAGCGTCCTGCGCTACCAGTCAGCCCCTTACAACGGGCACGATTCCGCTGGCGGTGGATGATCAGCAGCCTGCTCCGGTGCCAGATTTACTTGCCCGTTTGAATTTAAAATGGTATTTCCCAAGGGATCACCATCCCGTACTGGCTTTCGACGATTGGAATAACCACGTCCAAAAAATAATTAAGTTAAACGGAGATACAAAAAGCCACACTCAGCTGGGCCAGGTGTGGTATAAAATGTCGGGTAGGTTGGTAATGGGGCAAAGAGTGCGGAAGAGCCCGGGTAGTCTTTGAGGATAACAGAATTTCAGCATTAATCGCGGTTTTAGCGATTGATGCTGAAATTTAGTTATCCGGAGAAGACTGGGGTCTGGAGCACGTTTTGACTACATCGCAGAGAAGCACGACATTAATTGCGGTTTTAGCAATTAATGTCGTAATTTAGTTAACCGGAAGGAATTGGGTTTCCGAACACGTTTCGACTGCATTGCAGAGAATCGCGGTTTTAGCGATTGATGCTGAAATTTAGTTATCCGGAGAAGACTGGGGTCTGGAGCACGTTTCGGCTACGTTGCAGAGCAAATCCACCGTTACCCCGGTCATATAAATGCGGGTACCAGAAATAATTATCCTTCCGTAATTTATTTCTTTAAAAATGCCAAAAAAGTTTTAAAATAAAACTGGAGTTGGACATTAAGAATCCAACTCCAGTTTTTTAGCTATTTTTGAAACCCGTTTACGTAATTTAACCGGTTTGCTATAGCTACTCTGCAATTATCCCCCAATAAAAGCAAAGTTCTTCTGTATGCGTCTACTCCCCACTAAGTGGGACAAAGGTATTTTAAAAATTATTTGTTTAAATTTACTGCGACCCCTTGGTGAATGCATTCTCGGCCAACAATCTTTAAAACTTGATTGAGGCACTATTGCGATTCGAACTTCGGAGTCCGGTTTTCCATAAAATCAAAGATATTCACTACCGTTGCTTGCCACATCCGTTTTTTCACCGGAATTGACTGCCAAAACATTGGTTTATCGGCAAGTACTTCGTTAAAAATATCTGTCAAAGCTGCTGCCGTTTGCCGCAATTTTTGCCGACTTTTGTAAATTTCAAAATCGACAACTTTGTTATTTACTTGGCTATTTTCCCTGTGAAAAATTTGTGGTCCCATGTGAATTATCCCCCTTAAAAGCTATTACCTGTAACTAATGCTACCATCACTTTAAACTTTATTTATACCTTTGATTAGTTAAAACTTAACTTGTGTTGTTATAATATACTTTAAAATTCAAAAGTGCAAGCGTTTTATAGCTCCATTTCACAAAAAGTATCAATTTCACAAACTTTCCCGCTCAAAATATTAATTTACCGGCCTTAACTATCAAGGCACTTTAGCGATTCACAAGCAAACTTTTCTTGCGTATTTCATTTTTTTACTTAGTATAGGCGTCTATTTTGAAATCTCGTTTCAAAATAGCTGACATAACAAAAAAACGTGGCCAATTTCGTAAAGAAAATGGTCACGTATTTGGGGGACATTATGTTAGTTTATTCTTTATAAAGTTAAGTTTAAAAGTAGTCACTAGTTGCTAACCTGCCAAACACTGCGCCAGTTTCTTAGCAACTAGCCACCCTTAACTTCATCACAGAAATAATTTTGTGTGTTCAGTCACTGTCTCCTGACTGTCTCACCAACTTATTGGTGTTGGTGCTTATACTTAGCTCTTCTTTCTTGGTTGATTTTCCTTAACTCTCGCTGTGCTTGAGCCAAGGTCATTTGTGGGCCGCAACCTAGAACTTCTTCCATTCCTTCACGGGTAACCAACCAACTATTTCCAAACTTGCGAATGGTTCCTTCAGGAAATACTTTTGTCCCGTTAATTTTTAAATGGCGAACAAAATTTTGCGACTTTCCCCACATCATTGCCGCTTCGCTGGCACTATATACCTCTAATTCGCGCAAATCGATGCCCATAAAAATAACTCCCTTAATTAAATCGTTGCTACATTTGTTGTTTCCGACCATAGCTCGGCCACATTTTTAAACCAGGGGTTGAAATGGATCAATTGATTATCTAAACCACGCAGTTAAACCATCATCTAATATCATAATTTTTCGCGTCGTTTGGTAAACCCCGTCTACATTAGGTAGTATATATCATCACCCGGAAGTAAATTTCTCATAATTTTTGTTTTCTAGAAAAAATGGTCACTCGGCACCATTTTCCGTCTATGCATCAGTTTACCTAGTCGAATTTAAACTTTTTGAGATTATTAACTAATTTAACTTAATTTGTACATAAAGTGATAGTTATAAAACTTATTAATTCGACATGTACTCAAAGATTTCCCGTCCCGCGTAAATAATCTAGCTAACCCTAATCCATCCCCGTTTTTCGCTAAGCGTTGCAATTTGTATCGCAGATATGTCTTATATGTCAGACAAAATTAACACTATAAAGTTTAAAAATTACTACCAACTGTTTTTAATGCCAAATTCAATTGTGACAACGTTCAACAAGCGGTATTATTACTAATAGAAGAGAGCTAGGAGGTATTTATGGATCCAATACTATTAATGGATAAAAAAGATCAATTATCTTTTGAAATTTTATCCTTAATCAACCGTGCCGCGGACGCACCTGTCAACATGGATCACGTTGCGGACAAGCTAGGAGTAAGCTCGTACAAATTAAATGCTGCGTTAAGTACCATTAACACTGATTTACGCGAACTCGCTCCCCAGCAAAACATCCACATTAACGAATTACAAAAGGGGCTGTGGCAAGCACAAAACCTTTCCAGTTTAGTAATCAATAAGATCCGATTGGTGTACGTATTACGTTCTCCCCTCTTACCTGTGTTTGAGTATTTAATGTTTTATGAAAACCTAAAGACTCCTAACCAGTACTTACAGGACACTCCAATTAGCCGATCAGTATTTTACCGACAAATTAAAATGTTGAATAAAATCATCGCTAATTATTCTAAGGACAACCCTAAAAATGGAAAAGTGGGAGAAGAATTTCATCAGCGGTTACTTTTATTTCAGTTTTACTATAGCCTTTACAACGGACTCGACTCGCCATTTCCTGAACTAAGTGACCTAGTTGACCAAATCGTTCAAGCATGCCAACCTTATTTCACGCATCCCTTACGATTAAGTCAAAAATTTAAATTGTCAATCTTTTTGCGAATCTGGATTCTTCGACATCGTAATCAAAACTACAACGAAACCTTAACCGTTGATGTTGACGAAAGTAACGACCAATATCAGCAGTTGTCTCAACGTTTACAACGCGTTCTCGGCCGTCATTTTAATCTAGATAGGTATGAAATGAGTTATTTCTACGGCTTTTTGCTTGCGAAGGGCTACATTACCGACTCTAGCAACCGGGTTATATCAAATAACTTTCCTTTAGCAACCCAGTTAACTAACAGTCTTATTCAGTGGCTAAAGGACTACCCCATTACGTCAACTTTGGACGAAAACACCGAAGAGTCCCTTCGCCACGATTTGATTAACGTTAACCTTCAATTAACTTCATTTTATATTGAGCCCTCTACTTTCGTACGGGAAAATTCCATCAAGTTTTTTGGGAAAACTTACCCATCGTTTGACATCCTAATTCATCGATTTTTACAGAGTATTCAGACTGAACACGAGATTACCCTGGACGCTCCTAAGTGGGTTAACCTTTACTACGGTTATATGTTTGCGTTAATCAATAACATCCCCGCCCGTTTATTAAAAGAACGAGTTTACGTGGCGGTTGATTTTTCTCAAGGAGATTTATATACCGAATATGTAATCAACTCTTTAGACGCATTTCATCATGCAAATATTATTATTGAGACAAACATCTCTAATAATACGGATATTTTTGTGTCCGATATTTATTCGCAATCTGTAAAGCAACCTCAATTAACTTGGGAAGACCCTCCTACACCAGAAGACTGGACTAATTTAGGGGACATCATCGAAAATGTTCGGGCTAAAAAAGCTTTTGCATTATTTAACCAACCAATTTACTAATGATTAATAAGATTAAGGAGAAATCAAAGAATGTCTAATAAAAATTCAAGTAAAAAGTTCACAACTCTTTTGCGGTCGACATTTGCCTTTTCCTTAGCTACCATGGGGATCGTTAGCGCCCCTCTGCTTAAAAACACGGTTTTACACTGCCGATTACCATTGGCAGAATTAATCGCTCATGCTGATGAAACCCCTGACTTAAGCTCCATTTACTATGACGACGATACAAATACGTTCACCAGCAGAGATAAAAGTTGGTCAGTGCAAGTTAATGGTAGGATTTACTCTTTGTTAATTAATCATTTGGGAAGCTATCGCTCTGTTACTCCCGATACTGAAGGAGTAATGCTGTTTAAGCTGGACTCCCCGCCGGTCAACGCAACCTATACTTTGTCCGTTGGCGACCAAGTTATCAATACGGGAGCTATCCATCCGATTAATTTAAACGGGCATACTTACTATGGAGCTACCCTTTCCAAAACGATTATTCAAAAATTAGTCCACGAAGTAGTGCGCACGAAAACTTCCGGACGTATTACATTTACAAATATCCACGGAGTACTTCCTATTTCTGACTTTCCAATGGACGTAAATACGACTTTAAACGTTTCGTTGCCAGCAGCAGAGTATTACACTGACAACCAAACCCTTGCTGATCACGTTGCTGGATTGAAACTCAGTCTAACGGATTCAGACGGAAAAGTAGTCGACAGAGTCCCCATTGAAAAAGATTGGATTGAAACCAAAAAGGATTCCAATTTACCGGGGACTTACCAATACACTTTAAACAACCTCGGTATCCAAGCGTTACGGAAAAAGTTAAGCGATATGGGCGGAGATTACTGGGTTTACCACCAGCACTATACGTTGGGCGACGTCGGAACCGGAAAAGTTACCGTACTACCTAAAAATCCGACGGAAGTAACTGCCACAGTTAGTTACGTAGACGCCACTACTGGTAAAACGGTCTCGACCGATAAAATCAGGGGCTTTATTAACGATGTGGGAATTTATCAAGTTCGCTTGCCTAAGGGATATCAATTAGCTACAGGACAGCTTCAAAAAATCAAATATAGGCTTGCTGCCAGCCGTTCGGACAACCTGACCGTTAAGGTAATCCAAGCCTCGGATGATTCATCAGATTCAGGCGATAATTCATCTAGCGGCGATGACCATTCTTCGTCGGATAATGGTTCATCCGGCGACGACCACTCTTCGTCAGATAACGGTTCATCTGGTGACGACCACTCTTCGTCAGATAATGGTTCATCCGGCGACGACCACTCTTCGTCAGATAACGGTTCGTCCGGCGACGACCACTCTTCGTCAGATAATGGTTCATCCGGTGATGATCACTCTTCGTCAGATAACGGTTCATCCGGCGACGACCACTCTTCGTCGGATAACGGTTCATCTGGTGACGACCATTCTTCGTCAGATAACGGTTCGTCCAGTGACGACCACTCTTCGTCAGATAACGGTTCATCTGGTGACGACCACTCTTCGTCAGATAATAGTTCATCCGTTGACGACCATTCTTCAAAAGATAATGGTTCTGGTAAGGATGACCACCAAAGTGACCATTCTGATGAACCTGGTTCAGCTAGCTCTAGTAACGGTAAGGCTTCGTCGAACAATTCCGCGGGTTCTTCGAGTTCCGCGGCTAGCCATCATCATTCAAGTAACCATTCTGACCATCAAGGAAGTTCACGGAAACCTTCGCACGGAACGTCATCTAGTTCCCATAAAACGGCTTCTGCTTCTCCAAAACGAGGCACGGTAACCATTGCGTTCGTTGATGGAAATGGTCACGTGGTTGACCAACAAATTTACAGTGGTTGGCAAAATACGCGGGTTCCTTTTGAACTTTCTGACCACATCTTAGGTTTCTTGCGGCATGGCTACGATTTAGTTTCGCCAGGAACGCCACTCAGCCAACTAAAATTTGGCGCCGGCAACGCTACTTATCAGGTTGGATTACAAAAACGGGATACACCTATATTTACGAACGCGTTAGCCGCTAGCAAATCCGCGGATCAATCGACCGCTAATCAGCAACCTGCTAAAAAAGCTAACCAACGTTCTCATTCTAAAAATAGCGACCACCCCGTTTTAGTAGAAGAGTTAACCCAACAATCTCGGCTACAGGAAAATCTAGCTAAGCAACACTTTTCCGCAAAACATAATCTGGTTGATCCACGTTTACAATCACCTTTAGCGCCGCCTGACGATGCTACGAATAACTTCTTTAGCGGCTCCCACGGTGG
>PPYF01672036.1_pt1 | contig 11441 bp, 9 predicted proteins | sample 1559871 | NCBI WGS metagenome assembly PPYF01 (sample SAMN08240021, study PRJNA423297) | Human gut metagenome, whole genome shotgun sequencing project. | reverse complement strand
GTTGTAGGAGCCATCGACAGCCACGTATTTCTGATCGGCAGCCTGGAAGTGCGCGCCGTAGCGGGCGTAGCCGGTAAATTTAACCCCGAACGGGATCGCCATATCCGGGGATTGCGCCGCGCTCTGCGGCTCGGTCACCACGTCCGCTTTTTTCGCGACCGCCGCATCCATTTTAGCCTGACGCTCGGCCAGGGCTTTATCCACCGCTTTCGCCACAATGGCGTCGATTTGCTCCTGAGTGAATTCCTGAGCGAGGACGGAAATTGGGCAAAGCGCGGCGATAACCGCCATGGTTAATGGAAGTTTTTTAATCGTATTCATGGTTATCTCAATATAGTTTAATTTTATTCAGACAATAACCATCCCGCTCCGATCTGACAGAATATGTCGCTATCATCAGAACAAGTGGATTTCTAGTTTTAGGTACAGAGGTATTACATTAAATTATTTCGCCATAGACTATCTCTGATATAAATGAATAATCTCTTCAGATAATTCACGCGCTAATAGCGAATTCATTAAATGATCCTGCGCGTGCACCATAATTAATGTCATCGGCTGGCGGGCTTCGCCCGCGTCCTGCTCAATCAGTTTGGTCTGCATCTTGTGCGCCTGGCGCGCGTAGCCGTCGGCTTCGCGCAGCAGGCTTTTGGCCTCGTCAAGGTTGCCCTGGCGCGCCGCGTGCAGGGCTTCAAAGCACAGGCTGCGGGACTGCCCGGCGTTGACGATAATTTCCATTACGGCTTCTTCTAGTGCGATCATTATCTTTACTCTTTATCAAAACTATTATTTAAGGCGGTGGCGGCAAACCACTCTCCGCTTTTTTTAATGGTGCGCTGCTGCGTCTCTACATCGAGCTGAATAAAACCGTAGCGGTTTTTATACGCATTACACCACGACCAGTTATCAATAAACGTCCACATATGGTAGCCAAGGCAATTGCAGCCTTCGCTAATACCTTTGTGCAGCCACGATAAATGCTCAGAAATAAAATCAATGCGGTATTGATCGTTAATCTGGCCATTTTCAATAAAACGTTGCTCGTTTTCGACGCCCATGCCGTTTTCAGAAATAAAGCAGCGGGGGTTGCCGTAATTGTCGCGCAGGTTAACCAGAATATCGTAAATACCCGGCTCGTAGATTTCCCAGCCGCGGTACGGATTCATCTTGCGGCCCGGCATCTCGTAATTATCAAAGAACCACTCCGGCATAAACGGCGCCTGCGGGTTCACCGCGCTGTCGCGACACTTCACGCGACGCGGCTGATAGTAGTTAATGCCGAGCAGGTCGATTTTCCCTTCCGCAATCAGGAAGCCGTCTTCCGGCTTGCAGGCGGGCAGCTGATCGTAAGATTTCAGCAATGCCACCAGGTCGGCCGGATACTCCCCGCGCAGCACCGGGTCGAGGAAGCTGCGGTTAAACATTAAATCCGCAATGTGCGCCGCCTTCACGTCTGCCGGGTTCTGCGAACGCGGATACGACGGCGTCAGGTTCAGCACGATGCCGATCTCCCCCGCGTAGTGCCCGGCGCGGTAGGCCTGAACCGCCTTCGCATGGGCCAGCACGGTGTGATACGCCACGGTGGCCGCCCGGCGGAAATCCACTACGTTGGGGTAGTGGAAGTCGTACAGATAACCGCCTTCCACCGGAACAATCGGCTCGTTGAAGGTAAACCAGTGCAGCACGCGGTCGCCGAACAGCTCGAAGCATATCTGCGCATAGCGGGCGTACGCGTCCACTACGTCACGGTTTTCCCAGCCGCCAATTTCCTGCATCGCCATCGGCATGTCGAAATGGAACAGGGTGATAAACGGCGTGATGCCCTGTTCATTCAGCTCATCAATGACCTGATTATAAAAATCGACCGCGTCCGGGTTCACTTCACCGATACCGTCGGGGATCAGGCGCGCCCAGCTAATCGAGGTACGAAAGCTGTTGTGGTTCAGCTGTTTTAACAGCTGAATGTCCGTTTTCCAGTGCTGATAAAACGTGGAGGTGTGCTGCGGCCCCACGCCGTTGTGAAAACGGTTCGGCTCGCGGGCAAACCAGTAGTCCCACGTGGTTTCACCCTCTCGTGTCCCTTCCGTCTGGAGAGCGGAGCTTGCGCTGCCCCACCAGAAGTTATCGGGAAATGCGTATTTCATGACCCTTCCTCTTTGACTTAATTGCTTGTGGCTTCAGCGGCACCCACGGTTGCAGCCTGGGCTTTCTGCTCTTCGTTTTTGATGAGCGTACGCTCATAGGCGCGCAGGAACGGCAGGTACATCAGCGCCGACATCACCATGCAGACGAGGCACATCACCACCGGGCTCAGCGCCCAGTTCGCCGCCCACGAGGCGCCAATCGGCGCGGGCGTGGTCCACGGGGTTAACGAAACCACCTGAGCCAGCCAGCCGAGTTTAGTTGCGCCGTACGCCAGGCAGGCGTTGACCAGCGGAACGAACACGAACGGGATAAACAGCATCGGGTTCATGATGATCGGCGCGCCGAACAGAATCGGTTCGTTGATGTTAAAGAAGCTTGGCACAACGCCCATTTTGCCGATGGTGCGCAGATGGGTAACGCGGCTACGCAGCAGGAGGAACGCCAGCGGCAGGGTCGAGCCTACGCCGCCAATCAGCAGGTAGTGATCCCAGAAACCTTGCAGATAAACGTGCGGCAGCGCCGCGCCCGCCGCCAGTGCCGCCTGGTTTGCAGAGAGGTTCGCCATCCAGAACGGGTTCATGATGCCGGTGACAATCAGCGACCCGTGGATACCCGCGAACCAGAAGATCTGGCACAGCAGCACGGAGAGCAGAATGGCGGGCAGGGAGTCAGACGCGGACACCAGCGGCTCCAGCAGGTGCATGATCGCCTGCGGGATAATCATCCCGGTCTGCGCTTCAATGAACAGGTTCAGCGGGTGCAGCGTCCCGATCACCACCATCACCGGGATCAGGATCTCAAACGAACGCGCCACGCCGGTCGGCACCTCTTTCGGCAGGCGGATGGTGACGTTGTTCTGCTTCAGCCACGCGTACACGCGGGTGGAGTAGATCGCGGTGATAAGCGCAGTGAAGATCCCCTGGCCGGAGAGATACTGGGTCGAAATTTTGCCATCGGCATAGGGTGCTGCGACCAGCAGGAAGGCCATAAAGGCCAGCAGGCCGGACATCACCGGATCGAGGTTAAACTGACGCCCCAGGCTCGCCCCAATCCCCACCGAGATGAAGAAGGTCATCACGCCCATGCTGAGGTTAAAGGGCAGCATCAGCTGTTCGCGGTAGGTCTCGGAGAAATCCAGCCAGCCGCGGGCGAAGCTGTTGGTGGTATCCGCCGAAAACGGCGGGAAGATGAACACCAGCATAAACGAGCCGATGATCATAAACGGCAGCGCGGCGGTAAAGCCGTCGCGGATGGCAATCACGTACTTTTGCTGACCGAGCTTCGCGGCCAGCGGGGTAATTGACTGCTCAATCACCGCAACCATGGATTGATATAACGAACTCATGTGAACACCTTTTAGTGTGCCGCTTCGATGAGCGACAGAGCAAAGTCCAGTACTTTATCGCCACGCTGCATGCCGTAGTCCATCATGTCGATGGGCTGCACCGGAATGCCTTGCGTCGCTGCCTTGTCTGAGAGCGTCTTTAACATGTATTTCACTTGCGGTCCGAGAAGCACCACCTGATAGTGCGGAAACTGCGTATCAAATTCGGATACGCCATACGCATCTATCTTCACGGGCAAGCCCCGTTCTTTTGCAACATCGATCATTTTGCTGACCAGCAGGCTGGTGGACATCCCGGCAGAGCAGCACAGCATAATCTTGAACATCGACAACCATCCTCGAAATGTAAAAAGTTATTGCGAGGATGATTGGACATGATACGGAAACCGGTTTCCATTTATAAAAGACAGAACTGTGACAACCATCAAGATCCCTTACTTATGAGGCTAATTAACCGGATGTGGGTCACATAATTTGGCTGTTTTGGCATCAATTTGAGTGGAAACGGAAAATCGGTTTCCATGGAAAACGGAAACGGATATACTCCGTTCTGGCTATAATGTGAGCCGTAGCGGTGATGGAAATTACAGACGCCAGTTGCGTCTGACAGGGGAGAGAGATGTCTACAATCAACGATGTATCGCGTCTGGCCGGGGTGTCCAAAGCCACGGTATCACGGGTGTTGAGCGGGTCGCGTGGCGTTAAAGAAGCCAGCCGCCAGGCTGTTCTGAAAGCGGTGGACGAGCTGAACTATCGTCCCAACGTGATCGCCCAGTCGCTGCTGAGCCAGTCGACGGGCTGCATTGGGGTGATTTGCGCGCAGGAAAACATTAACCAGACCACCGGTTACCTGTACGCGCTGGAAAAACACCTCAGCCAGCATCAAAAACATCTGCTGCTGCGTTTCGCACACACGAAAACAGAAGTGATGAACGCCCTTGAAGAACTCTCCTGCGGCTTATGTGATGACATTCTGGTGATTGGCGCGCGTTTCCCGCTGGACGTGGACATGGACAACGTGATTCTGGTCGACTGTATGGAAGCCGATAACGCCAACAGCATTCAGTTCGATCACGCGTTCGCGGCTGAAACAGCCTGCAACTATCTCACCAGCCAGGGGCGTCGCCAGATAGCGCTCATCCACCCGCACGGCAGCGGCTTTGCCGATCAGGTGCTGTTGGGTTACAAACATGCGCTGGAGAAAAACTTCCTGCCCTTTAATCGCAACCTCGTGTTTATGGACGCAACTTCATCGTCCGTTGCGCTTCAGGAATTACTCAACAACGCGTCCACGCTGAACTTCAACGCGCTGCTGGTGGCGGATGAGCAGGAAGCCCAGCGGGTGATCCCGCAGTTACAGGCGTTTAATAAATCGGTACCGGAAGACATCATGGTCTTTAGCCTCGGCGGTTCGCTGCATCTGCCGGGTATCCCGGTGATCCCGGCCATTGAGTATTCCATGGACGCCATGGCGGCGCGTATCGTGAGCTGGCTGACAGAGAAAACGCAGATGCTGGGGTCCTACATGCTGCGCGGGGATTTAATTATTCCGGATGTGCGGAAGCGTTAAACGTGTAATGTAGGCCGGGTAAGCGCAGCGCCACCCGGCGCTCAACCCTCAGTAATCTTCCATACAATCCACCTGACTGACTGCATCCCAGTAGGCGTCCAGGTTGTCACGCTTCACGGCGGTGATGGCGTTTTTGATCAGCAGCTGATTGGCCTCAGACGACAAAATCATCGCCTGCCAGGCCTTATCGCTCTGCTTTTTCTGCGGGGTACAGGTTTTCTTTACATCTTTCATGACCTGCTGTTTTATCTGGGCCTCTTTCTCCGGAGCGCTCTTCTCCTGCGCGTGAACAAACGCAGCGAAAATCAGGCAAACGAGCAGGCAAACCAGGTGTGCAGATTTCATCGAAACCTCCTTTGAAAGTCACATGCTTCCCCTGAAATATATCGTTACATTCATCAACGCGATTCAAGCCAAAAGTATGAATTTACGCATTCTGCGTCTAAGACCCGACTGCCAACGCAATACAGTAGCTCAACAGTTACAACAGGTAGGTTTTCGGAGAATCCTTCAATGTCTTTAATTTATTGCGCACACACCAGTATTTTCTGCTTCTGTAATCAAATGATAAATCAACATACACTGCCATTAACGCAAGTATTGCGCCTACAGCTAAACCATTATAATAAAAAACAGCTTTATAAGGTAAAATCAGAGCAATAAATTCATTGTTACATTCCCATATGCTCACGAGCTTTATCACCATAAAACCAGGTAAAAAATGCCCCCATACCACAAAATATAACTATGCATAGAACAGCCACTATAATTAAAAACCAGCCGGATATAGATTTACCGCCCTCACCAAAAGTGCCAATGGTTATCATAATTCCAAAAAAGAACATCAGCCCGGCGATCCCACAAACTTCCCACGGTGTCGTGTATCGTTTCTGCTGGGGATAATCAGGTTGGCGAGTTAATCGGGACGACAGAGCCGTCATTGAAAACCTGTTCTGTTCGGAAGCTGCCACCAGCTGATCACCCTGCGCATACACTACTGCATCTGATGCCAATGCCAGCATCAGCCAGACGTACCCGGCAGAATGCTCACCGAGTGACATTTCAAGATCCAGCCTGTCCGGTACGGCCTTTTTCTCATCCAGCACTTCCAGCAGCGGGTACTTCTCCGTGCGAGAGAGTCCGGTACCCTTCAGGATGGCGCGGTAGTGCTGTGCGCGACAGCCGGATAGCGTCATTGTGGTCACAAGAAATCCGGGCTTAAACCCGTCAGGAATATCCCCTGTCGGGTGAAACATCACGCCCGGCAGCAGTTCCGGATCGCTGGTTGTCACCCCCAGTACGCTCTGTTTGTTCAGCAGGCGTTCATAACGCAGGCGTGCGTAGAACGAGGCTGTTTCTGCCTCCTGGCCGTAAAAGTCACCTGCAGCCAGAAAGTGATCGGCGTAGTGGTACTGTTTTCCGCGGGTTATCCCGTGAGGAATGTCGTTCCCTGCAATGGTTTTATCCGCCTGTGGGGAAAACGGATCGCGGTAGTTATAGGTACGGACCAGTACATTTTCGGGGATGAGCTGGTACCGCTCTTCGAGTTCGGTTACGTACTCTTCATGACTGGTCATGCCAGAATGGCGGACGTATGGCAGCTTCTTATTGCTGAAAACATAGCGGCGACTACCGTCACCGAAAATCACTACCGTTTCACCTTGTACCTTGTCGTGATTTTCAAAGCGGAACCAGATCCCGACTTCGGCCAGCAGACGGCGGATAAACTGGAGATCGGTTTCCTTCCACTGGATAATCATTTCGCGGCTGGGGTAGTTGTGGCTTAGTTGGTCAAAATCGATGTTGTAACCCTGAAAATGCCCGCTTTCCTTCATCAGCTTCGTGACGAGCTCAGGCACTGTCATGTCCATGTAAACGGCCGAACGGTAGTTCCGATCCAGCAGCGCCAGTTCATGCTCCAACATACACTCATACAGGGCTTCATCAGCGGACGACTTCAGACGGGAAAATGACGTGATCACGCCATTAATCTGGCGCACCGGCAACCAGGATTCCTGATTGTGCCAGGTCGATTTCGCTTTCGGGTTAGGCGCGCGCAGAATAAATTCAGCCATCTTGTTCAGAACGTCTTTGACTGCAATGTTCGGATTCGGACTGGTGAAGCGAATGGTATAACGGTAGGGCTTACTGAGTTCTTCTTCCCCGCAAAACGAATGAACATCCGGTGAAACGGTTTTACTTCGTGGGAAATACAGTAAATAACGATTCAGGGTATCCTGTTGTTGAACCGTGTCTGATTGTCCTGCCATCGTCAAATATCCTTTTGATAAAGCAATAAGGTACATAAAAATAATACGCTTTCAGGCTGGTTATTAAAATACCATTCCACAAGGCAGAGGAAAAATATTAAAAAATATTATTTATTCACTGAATAAATGAATATATAAAAAGTATTCACGAATCAAATTAAATGCTGAGGAGAACCCCGTAGGAATATAACAATACAGAATATCCAATTAAGCACTTCGGGGCGGCAAGAAATCTTTTCGGATTGGGGTAAACACATCTATTAATATTCAATATCTGTGGTTGACGGATTATTTGGGCCTGTCCTGATATAAATCAGATAGGAGGTACCGGCCATCTGCTTATGCGGGTTATCCACCGTTGTAATATCAATCAGTAAATCACCTGCTACGGTAGAGCAGACAAACCAGCAAGCAAACCAGGTGCGCAGCTTTCATCGAAACCTCCAGTTAACGTCACATGCTTCCCATGAAATATATCGTTACATTCAGTGTAGCGATTCCAGCCGAAAGTATGATTTTCTCTTTTCTGCGCATGAGAATCGCCCACCGATGAGGTTACTGGATCCCGCCGCCCAGCGACTGCCACAGCGTGATGCGGTTTTCCAGGTCGGTTTGCTGCAAGGCAATCAGTGATTCCTGCGCCGACCACAGCGACCGCTGCGCGGTGAGCACCGTCAGATAATCGCCCGCGCCAGCCTTGTAACTGCGCGTCGCCACATCCAGCGTTTTTTGCTCCGCCGCCACGTATTCACGCTGGGCATCAAGCTGTTCACTCAACGTTTCGCGCCGGGCCAGCGCGTCGGCCACGTCCTTGAACGCGCTCTGGATGGTTTTCTCATAGGTCGCAATTAACCCTTTTTTCTCGGCTTCCGCATAGCGCAGCTGCGCCATATTGTTGCCGCCGCTGAACAGCGGCAGGGTGATGGAAGGTGCAAACGACCAGACCTTCATCCCGTGGCTGAACAGGGACGACAGCGAATCGCTGCCGACGCCCGCGCTGGCGGTGAGCGAGATGGTCGGGAAGAAGTTGGCGCGCGCCGCGCCGATGTTGGCGTTGGCGCTCAGCAGGTTGTGTTCCGCCTCCTGAATGTCCGGACGACGCAGCAGCGCGCTGGAGCTAACGCCCGCCGGGATCAGCGTGATGGCGTTGTCGCTCAGGCTCTCCAGCGTGCCGGGTAGCAGGTTCTCGGGCACCGTATCGCCCGCCAGCAGGTTGAGAGCGTTTTTGTCCTGCATCACCAGCGTCTGGTAGCTCGCCACGCTGGCGCGCGCCTGCTGGTAAACCGCCATCGCTTCACTGACGTCCGTTGCCGCTGCCACGCCTACTTCCTGCTGGCGCTTCACAATCTTGAGTGAGTTTGCGGCGCTCTCCAGGGTGGACTTCGCCAGCGCCAGATTGCTGTTATCCGCCGCCAGCGTCACCCAGGCCGTGGTCAGCTCGCTGACCATCGTCAGGCGCGTGTTCTGCGCGGTGAATTCGCTGGCAAGCCAGGTTTCACGCGCGGCACGCGACAGGCTCTGGTTGCGGCCAAACAGATCCAGTTCGAAGCTGGAGACCGCGCCGTTGGCTTCGTCACTTGTCGCGACACCGCTCGCCAGCGTGCGGCTGCGGGTGTGGCTCAGTTCCGCGTCCACCGTCGGGAACAGGGACGAGCGCGTTTCGCCATACTGGGCACGGGCGGCGTCGATATCCGCAATCGCTTTTTGCACGTCGCGGTTGCTGTTGAGCGCCATCGTCACCACGCTTTTCAACCGCGCATCATTCATCACCTGCTGCCACTGGCTCACCACGGCGTTGGCTTCGCCATGGGCGCCCGGCAACGTCGTCGGGACGGGGGCGTCCGGGCGCTGATACGTGGGATCTAATGACACACAGCCCGCGCTCAGCAGCGCTAACGTTAATACGGTTACACGAAACATTATGACCTCCGGTTTGCGTGCTTACCGGAGAACAGACGTTTCACCAGTACAAAGAATAAAGGAACAAAGAAGATGGCCAGCAGCGTCGCGGCCAGCGTCCCGCCGATAATACCGGTACCGATCGCCACGCGGCTGTTGGCCCCGGCGCCGGTGGCAATCGCCAGCGGCGTCACGCCTGCGATAAACGCCAGCGAGGTCATGATGATCGGACGCAGACGCGTCTGGGCGGCCCGCAGGGCGGCGCGCGTCAGGGAGTAGCCTTCGGCCACTTTGGCTTCGGCAAACTCGACAATCAGAATGGCGTTCTTCGACGACAGACCGATGGTGGTCAGCAGCGCCACCTGGAAATAGACGTCGTTGTTCAGGCCGCGCAGGGAGGCGGCAACCGCCGCGCCCAGCACCCCTAGCGGGATCACCATGATGACCGAAATCGGTACTGACCAGCTCTCATACAGCGCTGCCAGGCACAGGAACACCACCAGGATCGAGAGGGCATAAAGGCTCATCGCCTGGCCGCTCGCCAGTTTTTCCTGCAACGACAAACCGCTCCACGCCCATGTGGCTGGCGCCACTGGCGTTTTCGCCCTGAATCTCATACGCCGCCGAGCCGTTGTAGCGCACCAGGCTTTCCGGGCCGTACTCCCAGCGGGTGGTGGCGAAGGCGGAGAACGGTGTCATGGTGCTGTCGCTGCCGCGCACATACCACTTGTTGAGATCCGACGGCACGGCGCGATAGTCGCTGTCGCCCTGGATGTAGACCTTTTTCACGCGGCCGCGATCGATAAAGTCGTTCACGTAGGTCCCGCCCCAGGCGCTGGAGAGGGTGTCGGTGACGTCGCTCAGGGACAGCCCCAGCGACACGGCTTTGTTGTTATCGATATCCACCTGAAGCTGCGGCATCTGCGGCAGATCGTTGGCGCGCACGGCGTGCAGCGAGTTGTCCTGGTTGGCTTCGCCAATCAGCTGGTTACGCAGTTTCAGCAGCGCGTCGCGGTCGGTGCCGCCGCTGGCCATCAGCTCAAAGGTAAAGCCGTTGCTCTGGCCTAAACCATCCACCGCCGGGGGCGTCATGGCGAAAATTGTGGCATCCCGAATGGTGCTCAGCTCCTGCGTGGCGCGCAGGGCAATGGCCTGGGCGGTATTCTCATCGCCTTTGCGCTCTGACCAGTTTTTCAGGGAGACGAACGCCATCCCGGCGTTCTGGCCGCTGCCGCTGAAGCTGAAGCCTTCAATGGTGAAGATCACGTCGGTATTGGCTTTCTCTTTGGTGAGGAACCACTCGCGTACCTGGCGGCTTACCTCGGCGGTACGCACCGCGGTTGCGCCGGCAGGCAGGGTGTACTGCACCATGATTTCACCCTGGTCTTCGGTTGGCAGGAAGCTGCCCGGCAGTTTTAGCATGGCGAACCCCATCGCGCCGCAGAGCAGGGCGTAGATCACCAGCATGCCACCGGAACGGCGCAGGGCGCGCAGCACCTTGTTCTGATAGCTGTGCTCGGTCTTACTGTAGAAGCGGTTAAACGCGCCGAAGAAGCCCTTTTTGTGCGGAGCGGTGTGATTCAGGATCGAGCCGCACAGCGCGGGCGTCAGGGTCAGCGCCACCACCACGGAGAGGAACATCGCCGAAATAATGGTGACCGAGAACTGGCGGTAAATGACCCCGGTAGAGCCGCCGAAGAAGGCCATCGGCAGGAATACCGCAGAGAGCACCAGCGCAATGGCGATCAGCGCGCCGGAAATTTCGCCCATCGATTTTTCGGTCGCTTCCCGGGCGGGCAGCCCTTCGTCGCGCATAATACGCTCGACGTTTTCCACCACCACGATGGCGTCATCCACCAAAAGCCCTATCGCCAGCACCATCGCAAATAGCGTCAGGGTGTTGATGGAGTAACCGAACAGCGCCAGCACGCCGAAGGTGCCCAGCAGCACCACCGGCACCGCCAGCGCCGGGATCAGCGTCGCACGGATGTTTTGCAGGAACAGGTACATCACCACCACCACGAGGATAATGGCTTCGAACAGGGTCTGAATCACGTCCTCAACGGAGATCTTGATGAACTCGGTGCTGTCTTTCGGGTAGGCCACGTCGTAGCCTTCCGGCATCGACTTTTTGAACTCGGCGATCTTATCTTTTACCGCCGTGGCGGTGTTAAGCGCGTTGGCGCCCGGTGAGAGCATCACCGCCATACCC
>PPYF01029877.1_pt1 | contig 11441 bp, 12 predicted proteins | sample 1559871 | NCBI WGS metagenome assembly PPYF01 (sample SAMN08240021, study PRJNA423297) | Human gut metagenome, whole genome shotgun sequencing project. | reverse complement strand
TTCTAATTTTGCCATAGTGGTATTCTTTTAAGTGTTGTTGGGAAACGGTTTTACATTTTCATGGAGGCTGATTTCTCCATAGAGAGCGGAGCGGCGAGTTTTGTGCCTATCTCATCGTTAAGGTATTTCGCGGCTATCTGCTCGCGTGTGGCGGTCTTGGTCTTGAAGAGCGAGTAGCCATCATCGAAGGAGATTTCCTGACGGGAAGAGCGTCCGCGCCCTTCGCCGAGGTCAACCGACACTTTCCACTTGTTGTCCTCCTTATTCTTTGCGACACGGATACCCTTGGGGTCGATGCCCTCCGGGAGCCTGAACTGCTCGTAGTGGGATTGCAGGTGAAGACGGTCGCCGAAGTTGCGCTCCACAAGCTGTCCGGGAGTTGCCACACGGTCAAAGTATGCGTTCAGGTCCTCGCGTGAGGCGGTTGTTGACATCTTCTTGTCTCCAACCTGTGCGTAGAACTTATATTTGCCGTAGTCAGCGCGGGTCTCGTCGGTCTCCTTATAGACATTGAACTTGTCGATAGTCAGGTTGCCCTCGGGGCCGGGCAGCACATTCGCCACCTGATAGGAGACATCGGGCACCCTCGGCATGAGTTTGGTGGGATAGTAGCGTTCCATGAGCTGCGGCACCGTGAGTTCTTTCTGCTGATAGGCGGCGAGGTCGGCCGGATCCATCTTCTGAGGCTTCAGTTGTTCGCCGTTGATTTTGGCTGTGAAATACCAGTCCTCCGGGTTGGTCTTGCTCTGGTAGGCATGGCCGTGTGTCACCTTGTCGCCGTTGACCGTCACCATCTGAGGCTCACGGGGCTTGCGCTCGGCGGCTTCGCCCTGGGTGGCGGATTGGGATTCTGATTTCTTCTCTTTCGGGGTCGTTTCATCGACCGCGCTCTTTGTGGTCTTTACAGGCTCCTCCTGGGGAGTCTTCTCTTTCTTTTTTCTTGGCATATCGGATTCTTTGTTAATGGGTTGTTGTGATGTAGTCTCCCCGTGCTTCGCCTCCTGCTCCTTTTTCTTCTGCTTGGGTTCTTCAAGCTGCTCGCATATAGCCACTCTCATTCCGGCTCTTACAAGCCGTGGCAGATAAGTGTCGAGTGCTTCATGTGGGAAAGATGCCACATCGACATTCTTTTCTTTGCCGACTGTACGCGTGGAGACTGGTGTACCGAGAATTTCCGACACCTTTTTCGCGTCCTGACGGTAGATTTCGTATGTGCTGCCGGTGCGGAAAAGTAGCAAGGCGTCGGGGTGTTTCTCTTTCATGCGGTCGAACTGATCCATTACGGAGAGTTGGCCCGGCTCTTTTTTTCTTGAAGCTGCCATGTGCGTCAGCGTTTGAGACCGGATTTGCGTTCCTCTTTCTGCGTGGGGTCGAGGCTAATGGCACGTTCCTTAGAGTCATGCTCGACAACTTTCCGGTACTCCCAGCGGTTCTTGTCGGTCATTACCAGACCGAGATATTCGGGGTGCTGCTCGTCATAACGGAATTTCTGCTGACGCTCCCACTCCTTGAGGTCGCCTTTTACGATCTTGAAGCCCTGAGGTTCCTTGAGGTCGATGCCTGATGTCGATGGCTTTCTGCAACACGTCGCCACGGCGCAGTGCGTCAAGTTCCTGTTGCGACAGGCGAAGCTCGTTGTTTCTGTCAACAGACAGTTCACGCTGCACGGGATATGCGATCAGCGTGGGGTTGCCGTCCTTGTCGGCGGCGAGCTGGAGTTTTAGGGGTAATGAGATAACCATGCCATTCCCGGTGTCGATAGACACCTGCAAAAGAGGCGTTACCTCCCCCTGCATCAGTTTTTGCTTCACGTCCTGCGGAAGCATATCAGCTTTCTCCCTGTCGATACCCAAAAGGGCGAGTTTTTCATAAGGGAGCGTGTCCTGCTGATTTTTGTTCGGAATTTCCATGTCAATGAATTAGAGGTTATAAATTTGCGGCGTAACCGCTTGTCGGCCTCAAAATTATCCCCACATGATTGCTAAATTTGAAATTCCGAACATTTTTGTTGCGATGGCTTGTGCAGTTTTCTGTTCACAGTATGCCGCAGCCCAGTTTTACACCGTCACAAAAGATTCTCCTGTGACGGTTGAAATGCACAAGAGAGAAGTATATAGCACTGACAATAAGAGTGATAGCGCAACGCCTCAAATATCATCAATCCCGGAGACGGTTATTGGCGTAAAAAATATGCCACAAACGCTATCTGCAAGCATTGTCACCACATCAAAGTCACATTTCCAGCAAGCACCCGTCAGTTCCGGACTACCGGATCTGACCATTCCAAACCTGATTGCCGAGATTGAAAAGAACGGCATAAAATATCCAAAGATAGTATTGGCACAGGCAATACTTGAAACAGGTTGGTTCAAATCCCCGGTCTGCCGAAACAAGCACAACCTTTTCGGGCTTACCAATCCACGCACAGGCAAATACTATGAGTTTAACCACTGGACTGAATCTGTCAAAGCATACTACACAAAAGTACAGTACCAATATAAGGGAGGAAATTATCTGCTGTGGCTGAAAAAGATTGGCTACGCTGAAGATCCGGGCTATATCCGTGCCGTGATTAGGGTGCTTCGACAACTAATCGAGTAGGAGGTGAACACTAATTGAGGTGTTCACCTCTTTCGTGTTCACTTGTCCTCTCACACCACCGTACAAGCGGTTCCGCATACGGCGGTTCCGTGCTTTACCGACTTTGTTTATTCTCGACTCGGTGTCTCGCGTTGTCTTTGGCGCAATTAAGGTATCGTCACTTCTGCCTATTGTCGGTTTCCGACCTATCGTCCGGCAGTTAGCTCCTCTTCGGACATCTGACTACTAAAGACCTTTAACCAAACCATCAGTTACTGCTTGACTGCACGGTTCAGTCCTTCCCAAACCAACCCGTGGTTCGGTACTATGACCTCTGCTGACTTCTCACGGCAAGCTTTACTCCGCAGTTTTGAGTAATTGGGTCGCAACTGCGTCCGTGAGACCTCCCCGATTAAGAGCATAATCTTTGACACTTATACCTGCTTGATTTACGCCACTCGTTCCGAATAGCTATCGGGCTTTGACTTCTTTAGCAGTCTTACCCACGAGCAAACGCCTTGATATCAAGTTTCTGTACGTCAGGCCAGTGCTTTGCCGCTGACTTCCTTCACACCCAATGTCGCCATTGGCAGCTTGTCTTTGGCTGTACGCTTGCCGCTATTAGGCCGCGTTAGGGACTTGCACCCGTTAGATTATGCCCATGTCGGGCGAACTAAAATGACAAAGGCAACCACTTTTGGTTGCCTTTGTGAGTTATTCTGATAACCTGTTATTTAAGTTGTGCTTTTACAAGGTTTGCGATAACTTGTGAGAATTGTGAAATGTCTCCGTTAACGCTGGCATTTTCAAGAGCCTTCATATAATCGGCTCTTAATTCCACAGGGACGATAGTCCAGGGATAGCCACCGGATGCGAGCATGGCATTAAGTATAAAACGGCCCATTCTCCCGTTTCCATCCATATAAGGGTGTATGAAAACAAATATGAAATGACCAAGTATTGCACGAACACGTGCGTCCGGTTCTTCAGACATTAGATTAAAAAGTACCGGCATTGTATCAGCGACAGCCTCAGGGTTTAGCGGAATATGTTTAGACCCTCTGATATATACTTGACTCCTGCGATAGCCTATAAGGTCCGAGGCTTTCAAAATACCGGTGGTTACAAACGGCATCCACATCTGTCTATACCAATGGCTATGATCATTGCTGACAACATCACCGGCGTGGTTGCCTTCAAGAATTTTCTTTATTGATTCCTTTACAGCATTGAACGCTTGATAATATCCACGCGCTACAAGTGCACGCTTATGCTCCTTATCTTCTTTATCCGGTTGCCAGTTCCCGGAACGTACTTTCTCTATAAGTTCCTTTGATACCTGATACCCTTCTATTGAAAGAGAATGGTATGCATCTTCCAGATACTTTTCGTCAACATTGCGAATATAGTTCTGCATATCAACTGAATTTTCAGGCTTAAAAGGGAAATTTTCAATAACCTGCTCACGCATATTTGCCCACATCTGCCGTATTCTCGCTGCATAAGGCGATATTTCAGGTCTATATGGAGTTGTGCGAACTGAGATAAATGGGTCTGTCTCCATGACCTTATACCCAAATTCTTTCATTGTCCTGAGTATTTCATCTGCAAAATCAGCCTGACCATTATTTCGGAAAGCTCCGGCCAGCCGACCGGCGCGGGTAGTCGCTCCAATCTCTACAAGATAACGTAAAACATCTGACGTATCTTTAACCATCGAGAGACAAGTTCTGGCAGAAATCTCGTCTCGCTCGAAATATGCCGGTGAAGCATAGATTAAGGCTTCCTCTAATGAATAAAGCCTTAATTCGTATTGAGGTTCAACATAAGAAACGGCAGGAATTTCACTTTTGATAGACAGGATGGAATGACCATAAGGTAAATTTACTGTATTGTTAGATGCTCGGGGGGCCTTTATAACCAATTGTATTGGAACAGTAGTCTTTCCTGAAAGAATATCAAGGGATTGATCCGGCATCAGAATCCAATCATCATCAAATCTTGAATTGAGATAGGCTTTTATAAAATGCCAATATGATGTGTACCATACAGTCGTATCTCCCTCGCTGCCCGGACGAGAAGGTATGTACCAACCTTTCATAACCTCCTGCAACCATCCATTATCCAATAATCGCTTAAGATGAACGCGAGATAACTGTTCTGTACCTTTTAGTACAAGGTTAGGATTCTGTTGTTGCAGAATATGTAGCTGTTCAAGTGAGTCAGCCATAAGCTGTTCAATAGTCGCCATAACGATATTATTTATATGATTGGGAGATATTCTCGTTTTTATGGAGTAACTGTTACTCGTGATTATTGAGTTAGTGTTGCTCGTTTTTTGCTGAGTTAGAGTTACTCGTTTTTGTTGCAAATGTAATGATTTTATTTGACGTGTACAAAATAATAATCCTCGTTATTCATTGATTGCATGGTATAATATAAATAAAGACAATAGCGTTATGATGGTAATTTTGCATAATTACCGTCAGAACACTTAATAATATTAACAATTACTATAAGTTAATCAATACAATAACCAAATTAACATCAGATGTGCCGGGTATATGGCGTAGAAACTGTATTTGGCCGGTTTGCTTCTTATGAAGCCGCGGGTGCCGTCATATAGGAAAATTATTCCGGAGGCGAGCAACGCACCGGCTATGCCGTAGTGAGCCATCAAAGGAAACGTGAATATAATCTGAAGAATAGCCTGAGAGGGAAAATGTGTCGATGAACGCTCCAACCACGGGCGTATGGTCTGGTGCCGGAGGATGTAGAACACTGCTATCATCAGAACACCGCGCCAGTCATAATCCGTTCCGAGCCACCATGCCAGAACAGCGATACCTGCAATACCGATGAAAGACAGCGGCCCATGTTCACACATACGGTCGAATATGGCGAGTGCCACAACTCCGAGGGAGAGAGTGAACATGACATTATGCGTATCGTCCGCTCCGTTGAGCAGATACCACGGCAATTCACTGACTGCACCGGCAAGCAATAGTATCAGAAAATATCTCATGCGGTCGCGGCTATGCGCGAACCCCTCGGCGACAAGGAAAGCGAACACAGGGAACGCTATCCTGCCGAAGCATCGCAGACAGTCGTACATCGGAGTGCCCGGCTCCATAAGGAAGTAGGCGCAATGGTCGGCCACCATCGAGAGAATGGCGATAATCTTCAACGCACTTCCGGATAAGCGGAGCGAGAGGGGAACGGATATTTTGGCGGTGGTTTCCATGATAAAAAATGTGTTATTCAGTGCCAAGAAGTTCCTTAACCATATCGGCCACCTCCTGGTTAACACGCTTGAAATTGCGGTTGAGCATAATCTCCTTCTCTCGCTCACTGTCGAAAGAATAGATTTTAGGCAACTCCACATAGTTGGATTCCTCCTCCTTGATACGTGCCATATCGAAGTGCGTCTTGCAGAAATACTTGGTTGTCTTGAACTCCTCGGAGTCCTCGATGTCGAAATGCGACAGCATTTTTTCATCGGTGGCCGTGAAGTCACGTGCCGCCTGACCTGCAAGCCAGCCCGTAGCCATGTCAGCGATTTTCGCCGCCGGAACGAGATAGTCCATCTTCTCGGAAATGGAGGTTGAGATTTTCTGGTCGTTTATGGTGATTGATGTCGATGTCTGCTTTGCTTTACCGAAAACATCATTCTGCGCCCATTCAAGAGTCTCCTTGTTTCGTGCCGCACCCATGAATATGTTACCGCAGGTCGTGATAATCTTCTGCATACCCACCTTGCCATAGTCAGCCTCCAACTGCGGAAGCTCCTGAAAACCGAGGGTCACGGCAACCTTGTTGCTTCGCGCCGTGCCGATCAGTCGGTCAATCTTGTGGAAGTACAGCGTGGGAAGCTCGTCAACGATGATACTGACAGGGATGTTGCCTTTGGAATTGACACGGGTTATCAGACGGTTAAGCACAAGAGCGTTCAGAGAGCCGATGACCTGTTCCTTTTCGGGGTCGTTGGCAATCACAAGATAGCTCGGACTCACCGGGTCGGAAATCTTCAAGTCAAAATCATCGCCGGTGAACACCCAATAGGCTTCAGGAGATACAAGGCGTGCGGCATTTACGCGGAGAGTACCCACCATACCTTCAAGCTGGTCGTTGGCTTTGTTTTCGTATGCGGACTTGAAGGGAGCCATCAGCGAGGCTATCTTATCGTCCATCATCAGAATGTCGAACACCTCGGAATACTTGCGTCCAAGGAACGACAGCACATGGGGCATATCCGAAAACTCACCTGTGATAGTGTCCGGCTCAACCTCGTTTCCGTTCTCGTCCTCATACCAACAGCGGTCAATCAGTATCAGCTTACCCATGCGGTCGATATAGGAGAAGCCGTTAAGGTCAACGAACATCTTGTCCTCGTCGGTGGATACGTCGCGTCCGTTCTCGTTCACGAAGTCAAGCATGACCTCGCCGTTCTCGTCCAGAGCGTTGAAATCGTCCCAGTTGCGTATCACAAGCTCCAATTTCTTGCCCTCATGCGATATATAGCGTTTCAGTTTTTTCCCTTTCAGAAAACCTGTCGGGTGGAAATTCACAAAGAAATAGATGATCGCCGCGAGGAAATTCTCGGCCGAGTTGGTGAAGAAAGCCTCCGAGCCGCCCTTTTTCTCACCACCGCCCTTGTTGAGCGAGGCAAGAAGCGTGGCTGCCGTCTCCGAAGCCGCCGCGAGGTCGGGAATGTATTTACGCTGGATTGGATTGATACGGTTGGAATACTCCACATCGGTAAAATTGACTATGCGGAAACCGCAGCCATTCGGCAGATTACCGTAGTGTAAGTTCTTGCAATACTGATAGAAAAGCGTCTTGGCAAGCGTCGGGAACTTATAATCATATACCATCATGGCGAACCCCTTTCGTGCGTGCTGCCTTATGAACGGATCTATGATGCCGAAAGACTTGCCGGAGCCGGGAGTACCCAACACAATCGTGCCTCGGAACGGATTGATAATGTTGATGTAGCCGTTGTGCATACGCTTTTTCCAGTAGAATATCATCGGGATATTCACTGAATATGGGGTATTGACCTCCTGACGGGACTGTTCAAAAGATTCATTCTCAAAATTAAACCTGTCCTCGCCGACCTTGTGGTTGTAATACTTGGCGATACCGTCGAGTCCCTGGTGAACGAGCATGGTGCCGACTACCGAGCAGAAGGCATACAGGACACGGCTTGCAGGGAAGCCGAAGAGCGACATACCCCATGTGCCGTGATGGAAGATGAAGCACAGTCCTACGAGAGTGAGACCTGCAAGCACCGGATATACCACCATAGTCTTCAGGTTGAACTTCAACGCCTTTTTCGCTTTGGTGCCGATACATACCACACAGATGCAGACAAGTTCGGCAACCTTGCACCCGGCCACGGAGTTGAACACCTTGAAGCGTCCGAGCAGGTCGAGTATGAACTGCGTCACGCGGTTGTCAGCCGTGATAGGGAGGTTCATCACAATCTCGATGATCAGGAATATATAGATACAGCTACGGAAGTAGTTATACATCTGTTGCTGTTCCTTTGTTTCTTCAAAAGCCATGATGGAAAGGGATTAGAAAGGTATCTTGAAGCCGAGCATGAGACCGTTGCGGAACGTGTCGCCATGCAGGAAATTCACATTATTCTTCTGTATGATCGAGAACTCGCATCCGTTCTGAAACACATAGTTGTATTCAAAGCCTCCCTCGATACCGATGAAAAACTTTCTCTCCACCGCTCCGAACTGTGGGCCGAAGCGGACACGGAAGCTGCCGTTCTTGTAACGGTGCAGACGGTGTTTGTAGATTATACCGCCGTCCCAGTAATAACCTTTCCAAAACTGACCCTCGCCTGATTTCCAGTGATTGCCAATCTCGCCATAGACCTCCACGGCGTTGCCGTAGGTAAACGACCTCTCGTAGCCCACGGTGGCGTTGAGAGTTGACGGGAACAGGAAGCCGACGTTGACGGCTATCTTGTTTTCCTGAGCGGTGGCCGTCAGAGAAGCCACCGCACAGATGATTGCGAACAGTATCTTTTTCATAGTGCCGGATTATTTGTAGATATGGGGTGAATCGTTGAACGGCAGATTTTTGAGTATGTCCGAGTCGAAGCCGTCGGCGTTGAGAATATCGTCATACTCCACGGTAAGGGTTATGACACGTCCGCTTATCTGGTTCTCGGATATTTCGATGCGGAGCACCTTCTCGTCCGGGAAAGTCAGCTTGTCGAGCACAAGCACGTTGCGGTAGTTCTTCTTGAACTTCTTTGCAAGGTTCAGCGAATAAACAGGCGACAGCTCCACCGTCTGCGAGTTTGTGGCCTTGACCTCCTTCTTGTCTGTGAGCTTCACACGCACCTCGGCGATGTCGTATGCTATCTTCGTTCTGTTCTGAAGGGAATAGTCGATGAAGAAATAATCACCTATCGAATAGATGTTGTTGACAATAGCCTTCATGCCGTTGGCTTTAGACACCACCTGATTGTATTTTCGACCCGCTGCCATATACGGCCCAGGCGTAACGTGCCATTTCCGACTGAGGCATGGATACCTCCGGATTGATGTAGGAGTCCAACCCGGCGTATGGCACACGGTGGATAGAGGCGGCCCGTGAGGGCGCGGCGGTATATACCACATCGTACTGTGCCAGATGCCGCTCACCGATGAGTGTGAGAGTACCCATCAGCTCACCCTCCCGGTAGTGGGCGGGTACGGAGTCAGCCTCGATGAACGGCTTGATACGCACGATGTTGTCAGCACATTGGTTGCCGATAATCTTTGTGGTGGATAAGTCCACCATCTTGATATTCTCTGGCATGACGATATGGGTTGTCACTTCCGAGTTGACAAGGATCTTCTCTTTGGCGTTAGCCGGGATTGCGACGGCGCATAGCGCGAGGGTCGCTGCAATAATTTTATCTTTCATAATGGGTTGGTTGATTACCGTTTAATATGCTTCGTCTGAATTGATAAGGTAAACGATAGTGTTGTATTTGATTTTCGCCTTGTTCTTGCGGATATTGGCCGACACAGCGGAAGTTGCCGAGTTATACATATTCTGGAGAGCCTGCAAAGCGATGGCCTCGCCGGATATTCCGGAGCCGTAACCGCTCTCTGACTCAAAGCTGATATTCTGCTGCACTGTGCTGGCACCTGCCTCTTTCATAAAATCGCGGAAAGCTGACTCCGGGACATAGAAGCCCTCCATGCCGTCGTTGTCGAACACCGACAGGTTCACTTTCAGGAACTTTCCGCCTACAAGAATGGATGTGATGGCGGCGCGGACACGCTGTTGGCCGAAGCCGGTGACAGTGCCGTACAGATATGTGCCTTTGGCAAGCCTCACATCATGTATTGTCACATCGTCGAGCAACTTGAAGCGTAACCTTGTGCCCTCGTGCGCCTTTGTTGTCTTGTCGATCATGGCACGGATAAGCGGAGCATCGACATTATCGGCCGAACTACCCACGGTATTGAACTTGTCGGCATTAGTCTCCCGTGATTTAAGCACCAGCAAGGGGCGGTTCTTCTCACGCTCTATCTCACGCGCCCTTGCTATGGAGTCGGCACGGTGCTTGCGCATGGCTTCTTCCGGATCGGGCTGACCTATGCCAAGTCCGGCCTCGATAGCTTTCTGACGCTCATAGCTGCGCTGCTGTATCGCCTCAAGGTCGCGTGCATATTCGCTCCGGGGGTCAACGGCAGGTTCATAGTCGGCAGGATTATAGCCGTCGCCGTAAGCGTATGAGTTGATATGCCGGCGCGATTCAGCAAGGGAACGCTCCAGTTCCTCCAGCTCCTGCTGCTGACGGATACGCTCGGCCTCGGCCGCGTCGAGACGATTCAGCTCGTCCTCGGTGTATCCGTGTTCAAGAGCCTCACGATCCTCCTGTTCCTCGCCGAGCGCACCCACGGCGGTAAAGGCGTCCTCGTCACCGAAGCGGCGTGACATCTCGAACATCTTGTCACCGGGAGCCTCGGCGTTGGCCTCCGGCAGAGTGGAGTTGATACGGTCTGTCGCCACGGTTTGAGGGTCATCGCCACCGCCGCCGAAAGTCTCCATTGCGAAATATATCAGCGCACACAGCGGCACGAAAATCACCGCAGGGAAGATATACTTCGGTTGTCTGAAATTAATTTTTTTCATTGTTATCGTTATGTTTGAGGGATTTTACAATCTGTTCAAGATGCCTGTACCGGCGTATTATGCCGACTGAGTCGTCATGGCTCTTGTGTGGAATGGCGATAAGGGAGTCAAGTTCATGCTTGACCGCCTGACCGTCACCTGTTATCTCAATGAGCCGTCGGCGTTGCGCCTCCTTGTTGGCCTGAATGGTGCGGAAGCCGCTGAAGATAGGCTCGACTTTGGCGATGGATTGCAGTTCCGGCTCCTGAGATTCCATCCGCGCCCCGGTCACTATGATGTCGCACAAGAGTATCATCAGCAGTGAGCCGACTACATAGCCGAAAGTCCGGCGAGGGTGTCGCGTGGCCCATGAGTTGGCCTTTCTGATCCGGGCGGCCAGACGGTATCGTGTGCCTATGGCACCCATCTTCGGCCGGAGCCATGAGCGTATCGCGCCATGTGCTTTCCTCCGGTTGTCGCTGAAAGTTTGTCTTAGGGATTTCATAAGTCAGGTTTTAATAGTCAAGGTCTTTGTTTTCAAGAGTACGCCAGTTGGTTATCATCAGTCCGTGGGGATTGTTCTGGGTGCGTGGCACATTCTCCACATAGCCGGTGGTTAGCATGGTGCGTTTGAGGTCGCGCGTGCGCCTCTTGATAATCTGCGTCCCGTAGTAGCTGAACTTGCGTGTATGCTCGTCGAACTGGATAGAGTCACAGATTATGGTGCA
>PPYF01545943.1_pt1 | contig 11442 bp, 11 predicted proteins | sample 1559871 | NCBI WGS metagenome assembly PPYF01 (sample SAMN08240021, study PRJNA423297) | Human gut metagenome, whole genome shotgun sequencing project. | reverse complement strand
GAATACGAGGTGGAAGACGCCATCCACCGCGCGGTCGTCATCCGCAAGGAAGCCCCCACGCCGTCCAGATATCCCCGCCCCTTTGCCAAAATCAAAAAGACGCCCTTATAAAAAATGGAACCGCCCATCAGAGCTAACGTCTGATGAGCGGTTCTTATCGCTCTCGGGGGGAAAGCGGGCGCCGATCCAGATTCAGGGCGGCACCGCACAATTCGGCAAGCGGATTCGGCGAGAGATTTTTCGTCAAGGCAAGGTTTGGAAAGCGAAGGAATACTTTGTGTACCCGCGAAGGGCATGCCCGCATCCGTATGGCTCCTTTGTCGCCAACGGCTGCGACATATTTCTCGCTTTTCAAACCGCAGAATTGGCGGAAAAGATCCGGCGAAGCATGCAGACGCAATTGCGCGGTGTTGCCTTATTTCTGCAGGTCCTCTGCGCGCAGATACTTGCCCAGAGGCTTCTGAAGAATTGCTACGACAACCAGCGTCAGCACGAGGCTGAGAAGCAGGAAGCTGCCGTTATAGAGCGCGGAGTAGATCCACGGAGAGGTCATGGTCATGCCGAAAAATTCGTCCGGCATATATTCTGCCCAGAGCGTCGCGCCCGTGACATAGTGAACGAGGAAGCGCAGGAACGTGCCGAGGAGCGACCCCCAGTAGATGCCGTTCTTCTTGCCCTTGAACAGACCCGCGAAGCCCATCACGGCAAACGCCAGCAGATAGTCGCCGATGATCGACTGCCAACCCGCGGAGTACGCGACATCCAGGAACAGCTGCAGCAGTCCGAAGGCAAACGAGACCAGCAAGCCCGGTCCGAAGCCCCAGCGGATGCAGAAGACAAAAATCGGTAGCATGGACAGCGTCACCGAGCCGCCGTTCGGCAGCTGCCAGAGCTTGATGTAGCCCAGCACCTGCGCCAGAGCCAGCATGATGGCGCCCTCGCACAGGCAGCGAAGCGTCAGTTTGCGTTTCGTCATGGAAAAACACCTCATAAAAACAAAGATACCGCCTACAACCGGATGTGGTGTAGAGCGGCAGAACGATGTTGTACGAATCAGCTTCCTACGCCGGCATTACCCGGATCAGGTTAAAGGGACAAGCGCAGCGCGCAATCTCAGCCGGTTTCCCAGCGCCCCTGTGTTCGATTGTATGCGGTTCACCCTTATTATAGAAAGCGCGCCGCGTTTCGTCAAGCTTTATTTTTGCCGCATTCTCCAAAAGCCGCGGAATTTTTTTGAATGCCCTCTTGCAAAAGGCGGAAAAACCGATATAGTAGTATCTGATGACCTCCTGTGGAGGACACAGCCGGAAAGGAGCGATTATATGAAGCATACGCTGTTTCGCGAGAGTTCCATGACCGAAGGACCGGTTTTGCAGGGCATGCTTGCCTTCTTCCTGCCTATCATGCTCGGGACGCTGCTGCAGCAGCTGTATTCTGCGGTCGACGCGGTGGTCCTCGGACAGTTTGTCGGAAAAACCGCGCTGGCAGCGGTCGGCGGGTCCGACATTGTTCTGATCAACCTCATTGTCAATTTCTTCGTCGGCTTATCCTCCGGCGCGTCGGTCGTCATTTCGCAGCACGCGGGCGCGCAGGAGCATGTGCAGGTGAGCCGGGCTGTCCATACGGCGGTCTTCCTTGCCATCATCGTCGGCGCGCTGACGATGCTTCTGGGCACGTTCGGAGCGCCTCTGCTGCTGCCGGCACTCAGTACGCCCGAGGACACGCTGCAGTATTCCAAAGACTATCTGGTCTGGTATTTTGCGGGCATGATTCCGTCCATGATCTACAACATGGGAAGCGGCATTCTGCGCGCGCTGGGAGACTCAAAGCGCCCGCTGCTGTTTCTCGTGGTCTGCACGATTGTCAACACCATCCTCGACCTGTTCTTTGTCGCCGTTCTGAAGCTGGAGGTTGCGGGCGCGGCAATTGCGACGAGCCTGTCACAGCTCATCTGCGCGTGGCTGGTCATCCGCACCTTGCAGCGCGCGCACGGAGACTACCGCCTGGACCTCAAAAAAATCCGCCCGGACGGGTGGCTGCTCAAGCGCATGCTCGTCATCGGGCTTCCCGCCGGCATTTCCAGCGTGCTTTATAACATTACGAACGTCTATGTCCAGAAGGCAATCAATCTGCTCGGCACGGACACGGTCGCGGCGTGGTCGGTCTACTGGAAGCTCGACGGCATCTTCTGGCCGATTTCCAACGCCATCGGCATTGCCGTCATGACCTTCGCGGGGCAGAACTACGGCGCGCGGAAAAAAGGCCGGATTCTGCAGACCATGCACGTCGGCATCGCGCTGCACCTTGCGATGTGCGCGCTGATCGGCGGGTTCATCTACTTCACGCGCGACTGGACGATTCGTCTGTTCAACTCTGACCCCGCAGTCGTCGAGCAGGGGCGCGTGATCATCACCTATCTTGCCCCGTGCTACTTCCTGTTCTCGGCGACGGAGGTGCTGTCTTCCATGATGCGCGGCGTCGGAAATGCGATCAAGCCCACAATCATCACGCTCTTCGGCGCGTGTGTGCTGCGGCTGATTCTGCTGTTCACCATGACCTTCCCGCACCTGAGCAATCTTACCATCGCCCTGTGCTACCCCATTACCTGGACGGCAGCGTCCGTGATGTTCCTGCTCTACTACAAATTCGGCAAATGGCTGCCCGCCTACCCGCAAAAGCAGCCGGACATCGGCTGACCGATAGAAAATCCTCCGCAGACCTGATCTGCGGAGGATTTTTGTGTTATGGATTCGGGACGGTAAGGCTGTCTTTTGCCGTCCAGTTTACGTCCTCGCCGGTTTTCTCTAACGTGAGCGTGTAATCATATTCCGCTGCGTCGTCCGTTTGCAGGCGGAAGGTCACCTTGCCGCCCCCGAGATAGGCAAAGCCTGCGTCCTGCGCCGTTTTTGCCACAGGTCCTGCGCAGTAGGAATATCCGTCTTCGTCAAAGAAGCGCACAAGCGTGGATTCCTTGCCGTCCCAGTACAGCGCTGCGCCGACGCAGCCGTTCGCCCTGTCCGGCGTAACGAGGCAGTCGATGAACACCCAATCCGGCTCCTGTATGTTCTGATACATCCGGCGAATATCTTCCTGCGTCCATTCGTGTTCCGGCTCGGCGGGTTTTTCCTGCCCTTCCGGGGTCTGCGCCGGAGCGGACTGCTCCGAGGACAACGCCAGGACGGATGATACCGCTACCGGGCTGGGCTCTGCGGGCTTTGCGCAGGCAGCAAGACCGAAAATCAGCGCCGCCAGCAAAATAACAAGCTTTCGTCTTCTCATAAGCTGCCCTCCCGTGCGCCGGTTACGTCTCGTCCTTCCCGTTTTTTGCCCCATCGGGGTCCGGGAACCAGGTGAACATGCGGGGATTATTTTCGATCGAATCCGGGTCGATGCCGTTTGCCTCGCACCATCGGAAAAACGCATGCTTCAAAAAGGGATTGAGGTTCTGCATCGCGCTGTAGAGATTGATCTCATCCTTACCGATGAACAGAATCGTGTTGATGCCGCCGCGCGTCATGACGCTGCGCTGCCCGCGAATGTCCTTGTAGCGGTATTCCTTTTTGCCGCCGCGAAGGGTTTTATACAGAAAGCCGTCTTCCCCGTAGTAGATGGAAACGGAGAAGTATGTAACAAGCAAAAACGCTCCCATCAGCATCGCGCCTACGCAGCAGATGGTCAAGAGCGTGTCTCCCTCCTCCGGCATCCAGAATAAAAGTGCCATCAGCGGGAATACCAGAAGCAGGATGCCGAAGACAGCGCTCTTGCGCGGCGGGCGGACGACGGTTTTGCTCTTTTCCAGCTCGTGCTTCGGAAAGAGCTTCTGAATCAGCTTGTCAACAAGAAAGCAGATCAGAAAAATAACCGCGCAGAAGCCGAGCAGAAGGACATATTTCATTCGTCCACCTCGGCAGAGATCACCGCGTCGACCGGAATATCGTAGTCATCCGTTTCCAGATGGTCGAACATCTGAAAGCCGTAGCACAGCGCGAGCGTCGGGTGCGTCGGGTGCGCGGCGAGGAACTTATCATAGAACCCGCCGCCGTAGCCGCAGCGGTGCCCCTCGGGGTCGAAGGCGAGCCCCGGCATCAGCACCAGCGCCGTCTCGTCGTCCGCCTCGGGTCCGTCTGCAATCGGCTCGGGGATGTTATACGCCCCGGGCGCGACGGCGCTCAAATCGTCCAGCCACAGAAATTTCATCGTATCGCCATACACCTTCGGCACGGCGACGCGCTTTCCATCGAGCTGCGCCTGCCGGAGCATCGGCACAGTGCGCACCTCCTGATTGTACGGCAGATACCCGTAGATGCTCTTCGCCTGCTGATAGAGCGGGTGCGCGCGGAACAGCGCTGCAAGCTTTTCGCTGCAGGCGTCGATCTGTGCATTTGTCATGGCGCGCTTTTTGGCGCGGATGACGGCGCGAAGCTCCTTTTTATCCATGGTTTTCCTCCTGTCTGGCTCTGTTTTTCTCTATTTTAGTACAACCGCTGCCGTTCGTCAATGCGGGAAACGGTTATAATATACACCGGGAGAAAGGCTTGTGCCGGAAAGGGCGGCAAGCTCGGAAACGGTGCAGAATTCAAACCCCTGCGCGCACATCGTGTCGATGAAGGAAAGCGCGCACAAAACGGAGTGTTCCGTCAGATCGTGCATCAGGACGATATCGCCCGCCTGCGTGTGGGAAAGCAGGTATGGCAGCACCTGTGCGGCTTGGTTTTTATCCCAGTCGTGCGGGTCCACGGACCAGAAAATGACGGATAGCCCCAGCTCCTTCGACGCCTCCAGAAGATCGGCAGAGTAAAGCCCTCCCGGCGGGCGAAACAGCCTTGCCGTCACGCCGGTTGCCTCGGTGAGCTTTCCCATGCACTCGGTCAGATCTTCCAGCGCCTCCTGCTTTGTCATGTGCTGCATATAATCGTGCCGGTCGGAGTGAAGCCCCAGCTCGTGTCCGTCCTCTGCCATGCGCTGCGCAAGCTCGGGGTACTGCGCAATGCGGTAGCCGCAGAGAAAAAACGTCGCGTGGACGTTCCGCTGCGCAAGCCCGTCCAGAAGCTGCTGCGTGATTTCGCCCGAGGGTCCGTCGTCGAAGGTCAGGGCGATATAGCCCTTTGTTTCGCGCGTGTTTCCCGCCTGCGCGGCACTCGCGCAGGAAAAGAAAAGCGCCAGTGCCAGTACCAGCGCCGCGATTCGTTTCACAGCCATCGCTCCTCTGCGTAGAAATCCGTAGTAGTATGCGCAAAACGGGCGCGGATATTTGACGGCGGGGCGAAAATGGAGTATGATGTAGTTGTAAAACTTTGCCCGCAAAGCTGTGGGCGTATGTGAGGAATCTATGCTGGAAAAATTACGACTGGTTGAAGAACGATATCTCGAGATGGCAGAGCGCGCCGGGCAGCCGGACTTTTACGCAGACCCCAAGGCAGCGTCAAAGCTCCTGCGCGAACAGAAGCGCCTCGAGCCGATTGTCACTGCCTATCGCAGCTACCGCAAAACAGAGCAGGAAGCGCAGGACCTGCGCGGCATGCTGGATGCGGGCGGTCTGGACGCGGAGCTGAAGGAGCTTTGTCAGGAGGAATACACCGCCTGCAAGAAAAAGCTGGAAACGCTCGAGCAGGAGCTCAAAATTCTGCTGTTGCCGCGCGACCCGAACGACGACAAGAGCGTCATTGTGGAAATCCGCGGCGGCGTCGGCGGCGAGGAGAGCGCGCTGTTTGCCCACAGCCTGTACCGGATGTATACCATGTACGCGCAGTCGAAGGGCTGGAAGGTGACGTTACTCAACTACAACGAAACGGAGCTCGGCGGCGTGAAGGAAGCGGATTTTGAAATTGACGGCGACGGGGCATACTCGCGGCTCAAATTCGAGTCCGGTGTGCACCGCGTGCAGCGCGTGCCGGAAACCGAGTCCGGCGGCAGAGTCCACACCTCGACCGCGACCGTCGCGGTGCTTCCCGAGATGGAAGAGGCGGAGGTCGATATCCGCCCCGAGGACATCGAAATGCAGGTTTTCCGGTCCTCCGGCGCCGGCGGGCAGCACATCAACAAAACGTCCTCCGCGGTCCGGCTGATTCACAAGCCGTCGGGGATTGTTGTTTCCTGCCAGGAGGAGCGCTCACAGGTCCAGAACCGCGAAAAGTGCATGCAGATGCTCGCCTCCAAATTATACGAAATTGAGCAGGAGCGCATCAACTCCGCCGTCACCAGCGAGCGCCGCAGCCAGGTCGGTACCGGCATGCGCAACGAACGCATCCGCACCTACAATTTCCCGCAGGGCAGAGTCACCGACCACCGCATCGGGCTGACGCTCTATAAGATCGACGCGATCATGGACGGCAATCTCGACGAGCTGATTGACGCGCTCGTCACCGCCGATCAGGCGGAAAAGCTCCAGTCGAGCCAGAGTGACACATAATTTTCCAAAAAGAAGGAATTTCATGAATACGATTTACTTTGATGCGCTGACGCCGGAAGCCGTCCGGCAGGCGGCGGAGATTATCACGCGCGGCGGTCTTCTCGGCATTCCGACCGAGACGGTCTACGGGCTGGGCGCAAACGCACTGAACGAAGAGGCAGTGCTTCATATCTTCGAGGCGAAGGGGCGCCCGCAGGATAACCCCCTGATCATCCACATTCCGGACGCTTCCTGGCTGGCGCGCTACTGCGAAGATGTGCCGGACGCGGCGTACCGGCTGGCAGAGCGCTTCTGGCCCGGACCTCTGACCATGATTCTGCCGCGCAAGAAACTTGTCCCGCTGCGCACGACGGGCGGTCTGGAAACCGTCGGCGTCCGCTGCCCGGACCATCCGGTGACGCTCGCTGTCATCCGCGAGGCAGACGTTCCCATTGCCGCGCCCTCCGGCAACACCTCCGGCAGACCCAGTCCCACCTGCGCCAGCGATATGCGCGAGGACATGGACGGCAAAATCGACGCGATTTTTGACGGCGGACCCTGCCGCGTGGGCGTGGAGTCGACGATTATCGATCTCACATGCCAGCCGCCGCGTCTTCTTCGTCCGGGCGGGCTGCCGCTCGAGGCACTGCAGGAGGTTTTGGGCGAGGTCGCGGTCGACAAGGCGGTCGTGAGTTTACTCAAAGACGGGGAAAAGCCCAAAGCGCCCGGCATGAAATACCGCCACTACGCACCCAAAGCGCCCGTCACCGTCTTCACCGGAGACCCCGCAAAAAGCGCGCAGTACATCAAAGACCACCTGCCGGAAACTGCGGGCGTGATCTGTTTTTCCGAGTTTACCGGGCTGTTCCCCGGGCATATCATCCACGACCTCGGTCCGGTCGGCGATAAGGCGGAGCAGGCGCGCCGGGTGTTTGACGCGCTGCGCGAGTTTGACCACGAATCGGTCACAGAAATTTACGCCCAGTGCCCGGATGCGGCAGGGCTTGGGCTTGCCATCGGAAACCGGCTCAAGAAGGCGGCAGGCTTCCATGTCGTCGAGGTGTAGCATGAAAACGATCGGCATTACCGGTCCCACCGGCTGCGGCAAGACGACGTTTCTGCAGGAAATTGCCGCGCACGGCGGGGTCATCGTCGACTGCGACGCGCTGTATTACGAGCTTCTGAAAACCGACCCGGCGCTGAAAGCCGCGCTGCAAAAAGCGTTCGGCGATGTGTTTCTGCCGGACGGCTCGCTCGACCGGAAGTCGCTTGCCGCGCGGGTGTTCTCGAACAGGCAGGCACTCGATATGCTCAACGAGATTGTCTTTTTTCACGTCGGCGCCGCCGTCGAGAAGCTGCGCGCGCAGGCGAAAAAAGACGGCAAGCCGCTGTTTGCCATCGACGCGATCAATCTTCTCGAGTCCGGCATGGGAAACGGCTGCGACGTGACGGTCGGCATTCTTGCCCCGAAGCCGGTGCGCCTGGCGCGCATCATGGCGCGCGACCATCTTTCCGAGCAGGCAGCGCGTGCCAGAATCGACGCACAGAAGCCGGATGAATTTTACCGTACAGGCTGTCAGGTGATCCTGACAAACGATACATCCCTCGAGGCGTTCCGGGACGCATCCCGCCGCCTCCTGAACGACATCACAAAGGAGGAAACCCCATGACCAAAGAACAAAGAGACGCCCTTCTCTATCAGCCGAAAAACGGCTACGACCGCCTGACGCAGGCGGAAGAACAGGAACTGAATGCCTACTGCGAGGCATACAAATCCTTCCTCGACCGCTCCAAAACCGAGCGCGAGTGCGTCTTCACCGCCATCCGGGAAGCGGAGGCAAGAGGCTTCGTCGCGTATCACCCCGGCATGCCCATCAAGACCGGCGACAAGCTCTACTGGAACAACCGCGGCAAGGCGATCATGCTTGCCGTCATCGGCGAAGAGGATCTGTCGCACGGCGCGAACATCGGCGCGGCGCACACCGACGCGCCCCGGCTCGACATCAAGCCGAATCCCCTCTATGAAGACAGCGAGCTTGCCTATCTCAAGACCCACCACTACGGCGGCATCCGCAAGTACCAGTGGGTGACGGTGCCGCTGGAGCTGCACGGCAAAATCGTCCGCCGCGATGGAAGCGAGGTTTACGTCACCATCGGAAATGACCCCGCCGACCCGCAGCTCGTCATCACGGACCTTCTGCCTCATCTTGGGCGTGAACAGGGCAAAAAGCCCCTCAACGAAGCAATTCCGTCTGAAAGCCTGAATATTTTAATGGGAAGCCGTCCGGAAGCGGACGACGACGGCAAGGACCGCGTGAAGCTCTCGGTGCTGCGGCTTCTGAACGAAAAATACGGCATCGTCGAGGAGGACTTCATCTCCGCCGAGCTGGAAGCGGTTCCTGCCGCGAACGCGCGCGATATCGGTCTGGACCGCAGCATGATCGGCGCCTACGGGCACGACGACAGAGTTTGCGCCTATGCAGAGCTTGCCGCGATCTTCGACGCGAAAAGCCCCAGAAAGACTGCCGTGTGCATCTTTGCGGACAAGGAAGAAATCGGCTCCGAGGGCGTGTCCGGCATGCAGGGTGAGGCGTTCGAGTACTTTATGGAGTGCCTGTGCAAGGCGCAGGGAACGGACCTTCGCACGTGCCTGGCACATTCCTTCTGCCTGTCCGCCGATGTGTGCGCCGCGTTTGACCCGGGCTTCTCCGAGGTCTTCGAGCGCAAGAACGCCGCGTATTTAAACTACGGCGTCGGTCTTTGCAAATACACGGGCGCGGGCGGCAAGTCCGGCGCGTCGGACGCTTCGAGCGAGGTCGTCGGGCGCATCCGCAAGCTCCTGAACGATCATGACGTTGCCTGGCAGATGTGCGAGCTGGGCAAAACCGACGCGGGCGGCGGCGGAACGGTCGCAAAATACATGGCAAAGCGCAACATCGACACGCTGGACGCGGGCGTCCCGGTCCTTTCCATGCACGCGCCGTTTGAGGTCGTCTCCAAATACGACTGCTACATGACCTACCGCGCAGTAAAAGCCATCTTCGAAGAAAACTAAAAGCTCTGTTCTAAACGTATCGCCTCCGCCATAATTTATGACGGAGGCGATTTTCATGTGCTGTATCCTGCCGCCCGGCTATTTGACCTCCGGGCGTCAAAACCGGTATCTCAGGCAGCTGCGGCGCACTGCGCCCTTTGCCTATGTCAAAACGCTCACGCGCACGGCAGGCGGAAGACCCGTCGTTGCCATTCAGCTCGGCTGCGGCAGCCACAAGGTCCTGCTCAGCGGCACGCACCACGCCAACGAGTCGATCACGGGCACACTTCTCTGGGAGCTGCTGCTTGCTTACTGCCGCGCCATCTGCGAAGACGGCTGCTTCGGCGGCAAACCTGCCCGCGCGCTCTACCGCAATTCGATGCTCTACTGCGTGCCGCTTGTCAACCCGGACGGCGCGGACCTCGTCGCGGGCGAAATTCCGAACGCCTCGCCCGAGTATCAGTCTGCCGCGCAGCTTGCCGCCTCGTATCCGCAGCTTCCGTTTCCTTCCGGCTGGAAGGCGAACCTGCGGGGCGTCGATCTGAACCTCAACTATCCGGCAAACTGGGACAAAGCAAAACAAATCAAAGCTTCTCTCGGCTTTGACCGCCCGGCGCCCCGGGACTATCCGGGCGAAAAGCCCCTCGATCAGCGCGAAACAGCGGCGCTTGCCGCCTATACTGCCTGCGTGCGCCCGGGTCTGCTTCTTGCCTATCACACGCAGGGGCGCGTCATTTACCCCGGCGGATCGAGCGCCGCGATTGCCGCAAAGCTTTCCGCCGCGTCCGGCTACGAGGTACAGAACGTTCCGCCAGAGTCGAGCAACGCCGGCTACAAGGACTGGTTCTTAGCGCGCTTTCACCGCCCAGGCTTTACCATCGAGGCAGGACTCGGCGAAAATCCGCTGGAATTGTCCCAATTGCCGCAGCTGCTGCTGGAAAACGAACCGCTGCTCGCCGCAGCCCTTTCTCTATGACGCGCGCAAAAACCCCGCCAGAAAATCTGGCGGGGTGCGTTTTTCGATATCAGCCGGCTGCGTCCTGAGAATTTCCTTCAAAGGTCTCGATGCGGCGGATTTTGCCGCCGATGGCAGCGAATTTGCCGATGATGTCTTCGTAGCCGCGCTCGATATAGTGCGCGTCTTCAATCGTCGTTGTGCCCTCGGCGCAAAGAGCGGCAATCACCATCGCCGCGCCCGCGCGCAGATCGCACGCCCGGACCTCGCAGCCGTGCAGCTGCGTCACGCCGTCGATGACCGCGGTCTTGCTCTCGACCTGAATGCTCGCGCCCATACGGTTCAGTTCCGCCGTGTAGCGGAAGCGGTTATCATAGATGCCCTCGGTGACGAGGCTGGTTCCCTCGGCAAGCGCCATGCACACGGCAATCTGCGGCTGCATGTCGGTCGGGAAGCCCGGATAGGGCATGGTCTTGACATTGGACCGGCGCAGGCGGCGGTCTGCCTCCACGCGGATGGAATCGTCAAATTCCGTAACCCTCGCGCCCATCTCGCGCAGCTTCGCCGTGATGCAGTCGAGATGCTTCGGAATGACGTTTTCCACCGTCACATCGCCGCCGACTGCGGCTGCCGCCGCCATATAGGTGCCGGCTTCAATCTGATCGGGGATGATCGTATAGCTGCCGCCGGCAAGCTTTGCCACGCCGCGGACTTTGATGACGTCGGTGCCGGCGCCGGAGACCTTCGCGCCCATGGCGTTCAGGAAGTTTGCAAGATCGACGATATGCGGCTCTTTGGCGCAGTTTTCGATGATCGTCATGCCGCTGCACAGCACGGCCGCGAGCATGATATTCATCGTTGCACCGACGGAGACGATATCCAGATACACATGTCCGCCCTGCAGACCGCCCTCCGGCGCGTCCGCGCAGACATAGCCGCCGAGCTGCTCGACGCTTGCGCCCATTGCCTCAAAGCCCTTGATGTGCTGGTCGATGGGGCGGACGCCGAAGTTGCAGCCGCCGGGCATTGCCACGCGCGCGTGACCGAATCTGCCGAGCTCGGCTC
>PPYF01269334.1_pt1 | contig 11442 bp, 9 predicted proteins | sample 1559871 | NCBI WGS metagenome assembly PPYF01 (sample SAMN08240021, study PRJNA423297) | Human gut metagenome, whole genome shotgun sequencing project. | reverse complement strand
CGCGCACATACACTGAGTCAGTGCGTATCTTGTTCACTGAGTCAGTGCGTATCTTGTTCACGTAGCACGTATCGGTGCGAACCGTCTCAACGGGTACATACTGCACCGACTTGCAGCCGAGGCACATCACCACAAGCACGGCAATCAGCACCCAGCCTATCACCACGCAGACATATCTGCATTTCTCGTCATCTCTCATCTTCTTTTTCTCCTTCTTCTTTTTGGTTTCACGCTATGGCGGTTCTTCTGTACATTGTCGTCCGGATACCCCAACGATGCCCATTCCGCATAGTCTCGGTCGGCTTTCGCTTGCAACTTCAGCCAATAGTCCGCAGTGTACCACACCAATGCAAGCCGTTCCGCGAGCCATCGCTCCACACGTGGTTTGTGCTTCAGCAACGACCGCAATGTGGATTTCTGCAAGCGCATCTTCCTCGCCAATGTTTCGTTTGTCAAGCCGTTGTAGAACCGACAGACTTTAACTGTTTCCCACACGTTGGAAAGGCAATGGTATGTCCTTATGCCTTGCTTGTCCTCAGTTGTCCAATAAACGCCTCTCATATCATTTCTTCCATAGTCGTTTCACCTGTCTTCGGTTCTTGCCGTCAGCGCGGAAACTGACGTGTACCCACCGCCCGCCGTTCTCCCATAGCAGTTGGTCGAAGTCGAAGTTCTCCTCAATCAGTTTGAATACCCGTCGGTTGGCTTCGTGGTCTACGACTGTCACCTCTTCTCCATTCTGCATAATCTTTTTCACTTGCTGAATGTCGGCTGCCTGTCCTGTCTTGTGCTGCGAGCCAGCGACACCTCCGACCGCCTTGTTCAGCCGTGGGCATCGGTAGCCGCTGGAGATGTATATCGGCTTGCCGTACAGCACTCCAGCGAGAAGCATCAGCCACCGCATATCCCACAGCAGTGTGCTGATTTCGCCTATGAACACTCCCATACTTGCAGTCCCGATACGAAGACTATTGTTAACTGCCGTTCCTGTCATTTTTTTCTTCCTTCATTTTGTGGTTTTCAATATTGTTTCTATCTTTGTTGTGTAATGGTCAGTTTTGGGCTTGCCCTTGCGAACCATAATGGTCAGTTTTGGGCTTCCGCCCTTGCGAACCATAATAGGCGGTATGGGCTTCGCCCTTGCTGCCTTTTTTTATTGCCCAAATCCCACAACATCGTCAGTTGTTTCCGAAAGATAGTCCGTCACTTCTTCCACTTGCGGCAATGGCGGCAAATCGCCGTTTGGATGTTCTCTGAGCCATTCCTTGGCTTCCGCCTTGCACTGCTCGCAGTAGGCGAAATAAGCGTCATATTCCGCTTTCTTCGTGTCTTTCTGTCGCAGTATGCCGAGTTCCTCGCTGAGCGAGTAGCGGTTGCGGATAAGGCTGTCTACCTTGTCCTCATAGGCTTTGGTGTTTGTGGTTTGTGGCACTTCGTCTACCTCCTCGCACTGCTCTACAGATAAACCAATAGCAAGTCCGCGTTTGAAATAGTTGTCTGTACCTATGATATGCACGTACTTTCCTTCTGTGCTAAATATCTCGTTGTTTTGTTTTGTAATCATAATTCTATGCACTTACTAATGTTATTACTCCTCCTTTTGCCTCCAACGCCGCCACTATGTCCGCATCGTCTTTCAGACGGGCATAGGCTGTGGGGTGAAGTTCAATTGGGGCTGAGCCAGTTGTCGATGTCTTTAAAGATGAGTTGTTGATTAAATACAGAATAGATTCCTTTGATATGTTTGGACACGATTTGAAGGAGAATTTCCAACCTTGCCACCCTCTAAGCTCAACGGATTCGAGTGCTGTATCTAATTCAAATATCCTATCTTCTGAAAGTTGAGTATTAATAACCAGAATACCTATTATCTTTTTCAGCTTTGGACAGTTTCTAAAAGAGCGGACTAACATTTCTCCAATTTGATAGTTTTTGTATACTACACATTGAGGAGAAAGTCCGTAAGTACCCTTCATATTTATAACCTCAATATTTTTGCAGTTTTCAAAAATAGCACCAATTCCTCCTGTGTAATCGCCGCCTGTTACTGGGAGGTTGGTTCTCATATTGGATTTAGACATAAGCATCCACCCCGACGGTGCCCACGATTTACTATCTTTGTATATTACCCGCATCTGTTCTTCAGTAATGTCCGTCAGCCCGTTCAGTTCATAGAAGCCCGTAGCCTCGTTGTACCTCGCTCCTGCTGATATGTACAGGTCACGGAGTGTGCCGCTGTTCATCTTGGATGCGTAGTCATAGATGTCGTCGCATAGCTTCTTCGCTGGGAAATAGCAATTGTAACCCCCATATTCATTGGTATCCAAATCAATCCCGATTTCATAGATAGACTCTCCATTTGACCACAAAATGCAGTAAGAGCCTGGAGTATCTTGGAATACTGAAATAATCACACCTCGAGGGAAGGTGTGGGAAGAAGCGTTCTCGACCATTACATCACCAGGATTTGGGAATTTCCGTCTTATTAAACCCAAGTTTTCATTAAAAAAACAATAATTCAAATCAAGTTCTTCCCCTACCTTGCAGTTAATCCACTTATTAACGTCATAGTACCCATCATACTTTACTTGCCTTGATGCTGGCACGCTGCGCATCATCCCCCCTTTTGTCAAGGACACGTTGTTATTATTGTCAACCGACACTCTGAAGTCAAATGGAGCGGTTATCGGTTTGCCGTTCAGAAACGCCTGTATACGCCAACGTCTCTTCTTGTATCTGTTGTAAGAGATACGTCCTCCAAAGGCGTTTTGGACGGCAGTACAAAGTTTCTCCTCTGTTCCGTCATCGTTATAATGGATGTATGGCACTCGCACGTTTGCGCCATCTTTTTTTTCTTGTTTTAGTATGATTTTATATCCAATACCTTTTTGCGAAACGCCTGTACCATTTCTGGTGAACATTTCAAATTGTGCATATCTATTTCCCGACCAACGATAGAGCTTTACTTCTACATTGTCTATATTCCCATTAAAGCTTGAGTCGTTAAAAACAAGACTCAACCACGATTTCATGAAATACACATCACCTTGCGTGCCCGAAACGACTTTCTCAATGATGGTCTGCCTTGTTTCGTGGTTATTGATTGTGGTCGTGTGCTGATTCACGACCTTTTCCACGTTTTCCACCCTGGTCTTGTTGTTGCTCACAGCACGTTGCAGAGTGCTGATGTCGGACGTGTGCTGTGTCACCGTCTTGTTGGTCGCCGTCTGAGCAGTGCCTATGCGACCCACCGCATCGCTCAATTCATCGTTGTCATCTGCATTCTTCTTAACGCGAGCGTAGAGTGTTCCGTCAGCCGCCGCCTTATCCTCGGCAGTGCCTACGTTCTGGAGCCGCTCGTCAATCTCCTGTCCCGTCAAATGAATCTGATATGCCATAATCAACTATGTTCTTTTGTAATTAATATTTCTCCGTTCGCGTCTTGCGGAATGCCGAGATGCTCATCGACAATCCGCTTCACGTCGTTCTCTGTGATACCGCCGAAAAACACCTGTGCGTCAAGTGCGGCGGTCTGCAACTCAAAGTCCGTCGGCTGCTTGATGTCCGCCTCCTCTGTCGTCTCCACGATAGCGAATTGTGCAAGGCGCATTGAGCGCACGTTTGTATCTGTCACCTCCACCGCATACGTCCCGTTGCCGAGCAAGTCGGCGGCGATGTCAACGACAAGCACGTTCGTGTCCTGCACAGAGTGCGGCACATCGTAGGAAGCGGATGCCTTGCGGACACACACGCGGCATCGTTCTGTCGGCGTGTATTTCTCAGTCTTGCTCACTCCGCCCTCTGTCGTTGTCAGTTCAAGCGGTATCAGCAACCGAAATCTGTTTCCTCTTACTATTCTAATCATACTATTCACGCTATATTAAGTTATTCCATTTGTTTCCGTCAGCCGTGACACGGATGCCCTTGCCCGACACCTCCAAGCGGTATTGCTGATAAGCCATCACACAAGCTTCGGCGGTCTGCTGTATGTACGTTCCGCCAGCGGTTGCGGCGCGGAATCCGTCCGCCGCGATTTCCACCATATCTGTCGGATATGTCACCAAGATGTTGCCGTTCGGCTCGATGCGGAACGATGTCGAAGTGACGGCGTTCCCGTTGCCCCAGAACCACACATTGGCAGTGATGGAGTGGATACCCTCGGAGAGTGACTCCGAGAGCGAATCAAGGGTGAGCGTCCCCGAAACAGACAAGTCGGTAGCGGCGGTTTCCTTGTCAAGCGCACCGATAACCTTGCCGTCAAGCAGCAGTTCGAGCCGTACACGGATGCGCCCCCCTGGGTATGCCAATGCGTCGGAAACAAGTTCTGACACACCGAGTCCTATCGTCGGCAGTTTCGCCACCGCTCCATCGGCTGTCTTGAACACATAGCCGCTTGCTTCGGGCAATGACACCTCTGCGTGGTAGTAGTCCTTGCTCTCATCCACATCAATCTGCCCAGAGTACAGCTTCATCGGAATGTCGACCGACGAAGCCGAAGCGGTGAGATTGCCCCCCGATATGCGCATTCTCGGCTTTCCGTTCGCGTCAGTCAGCAATATGGCGCCGTTGTCAATATCCACCGTGCCGAGAGCCGTCTTCGCTTGCAGACGCTTTGCGACAATGCTGTCGGCATCAATCATCTCGGCGTTTATCTTGCCGTCGCTTCCGAAAATCCGCACACGTGTAGTTCCGTCGTTGCCGACAAACTCCGTGGTGTCCGCTTGCAGCAAGATTCGCTCGTTCTCGATGTCGATTCCCGTGCGTTTAAGTTTCAGTTCCTGAGCCTCGGAGTACGAAGTGTTGGGAACAAGACACACGCGGAAATCCGTCAGCGTCACCGTGGCGATGCTCTCGACAGTCAGCACAATATCGAGAGTGCTGACAAGCAGCCAAGAATCTTGCACCGTCAACACTTCGTCAGCAACCGATGTAGCCACAGCAGTCCCTTTCCCCGTCTGTATCGTCTTCGCCCATACAACCAACGACCCGCAACGCAATTGGATTGTGACAGGCTTCGCCGTCAGCAAGGCATTGACTACAGACTTGGCATCAAAAGACAGATATAGTTTCTGCCCAGCATACAAGCCGTCGGTAATGACGCTCCCCACGACCTTAGCCGCCGCCGACTGCACACTGCTTTTGATGAGTGTAGTCTTGTATGTCTGCGGCAGTGTAGCGTAATTGCGTTTCGGCTGACCGAGCGCATAAACAGACATCTTGATTGCGTCGGAAGTCTGCTTTATCTCCGACGTGTAGCCGTTTGACGGCTTCCAATCATTGATATTGTACAAATAGTTCAGCTTGCCTTGATATGTGAACGTTTTCGCATTGGAAACACAGCGGAGCAACTCGTTCTTATATGTCCCGTCAGTTGCGTTCACCCACAAGTCGCCGACCTTGTACGGCTGAGACAAAGGCTTCTCTGTGTACACCTTCGCCTTGCCGTTGATGATGTCGACAATGTTGTCACCGCTACGGCTGACGAAATCACCTGTAAACTTGTTCCCGTCTGGGGAGATAATCACAGGCGCATTGTCGTCCGAGAGCGCGAAAGTCTTGATGCCTTGATACATCTTGATAGACGGGCTTCCCACTCCGTATGACGATACCACGACCGCATTCTGACGCGCCTTGTCGGACTTGTTTCCCAAACAAACAATCGTGTCGCCCTTCATCGGAGCGTCAGAGCCTTCAAGGCAGTCGGTGATCGATAAATCTATATAGTCAGTGCCGACACCGACCACTGCGCGCCAATAGTAGCGTCCGAGGGTCGTTCCATCGGCATTCTTCTTCGTGTTGAACTCGCGGCAAAGAGCAAGGTCGCCCACCGCGAATTGATTGTATATCGTCCGCTCTCCGTCGGTCGTCTTGAAGTAGCAGCGGTAGACGTTCGTGTCCGTGGCTTTCGCCGTCAACTGCTCTCCGTCTTTGTCGAGCAAGTCCGCTCCGTCACTGCTGCGCAATCCTATCTGTGCTGGCACAGTCTCAACCCTGTAGCACTCAATGCCAGCGGGGGAGAGGATGTTCTCGCCGCCGACGTGGCTGACGTGTTTGATTTCCAATGACTCAAACACGGCACGCATCCGCACGAATATCTCGTCAATCTCCAAGTAGGAGCGTCCGTTTCGGTCTTTCATCAGCTCAAAGCCACGCCCGAAAGAGCCTTCCATAAAGCCAGCCGACTGCAAGCCTTTGGCGAACGTCAGCAAGCCAGCGACATCATCATCGTCAACCGCGTTGACGAACTGACGCAGCGCACGGAGTGCCGAGTAGGCATTCAAGTCAGAGGCTGGTGTCACATTATCGTAGGAGCGGATGAGATACACACCGCCGCTTTCCGATTCTCTGCGCTGTCCTTGTGCAGTCAGAGCCTCCACCGACTTAGACAACGTGCCTATGGTGGAGTAGCTAACCGCCTCGCCTATGGTGTACACTGGATTGTCGTAGGGAATATCCAAAGGAATTTCCCAACCAATGACACGGCTTTTCCTCGGTGTGCGGAAGAATGCGGCGTTGACAAGCCGCACACGCTGACCGACATCGAGCGTGAAGCCATTGCGTGCCACGTCGCACATAATCGTGCATTCGTATGTCTGATTGTCGGTAGCCTGTTTCTTTATGTAGTCAACGGCGGTGGTGTAGAGCTTCTTCTCTGCGTCGGCAACCATATCGCCCTCCGTCACAAGCTTGGCATCGAAGTTGACGAAGACAATCTTATCTCCGACACTCGGCTTCAGCGTCTCGTCGGGCAACTCACGTCCGTAGTCGGTGTTGTAGACAAGCTCCCACCGCTGCGCGTCTTTGTTCACGCTTCCGTCGGGGTGCTTCACTGCATCGTTCGCTGGGTTGAATGTCACATCGAATGTCATTCCCGACAGCAAGCCGCTTTGGAACATCATCTGAATCGTTTTCCCTTCGAGCAGATATTTGCGGTCAAAAATGAAGCCGTCAACCTTGCACCAATAGATAGGGATTTTCTTGACAACGTTTCCCTCGCTGTCTTTAATATGCGCAGTCCGATACACAAACACATCGGTAATCGTAGCGTCTTGCTTTGGATAGACATCATCGAAGACGATCGTATTCTCCACGACTTCCTCGGAGGGCATCTCTGTGTTGGTGTCGGCGGTATATGCGCTGTCCGTGATGTACACGCGGTTGCCCTCCGTGTCATACTTGTACAGGTCTATGTAGTCCGTGCCTTTCGGCAGCATCAGTCTGTCGGTGACTACACCGAGAGCGACACTCTCGCCTCGGTCGGTCTTGCGGTAGTTGCGCAGATTCTTGTCAGAGCCGTAGACGTAGAACCTTGTGGCGAAGTCGGCTGAAGACTTGGCGTTGCCCATATCGCTGACATTGCCACCGAGTGTCAAGTCTACGGATTCCGTTTCCTCGCCGAATTGACACTTGCCGAAGTAGATGATGTTCCCGACAATCCACCACTCGACATCGAAAGCGTCGGCAATCAATGTCAGTGCGTCGTATATGCTTGTATTATCGTAGGTCACAAGCACGCTTTTGCTCGCCGTGTCTTCATCGACTCCGTGCAACTGCACTCGGTAGTCCATTCCCAAGCAATCAAGGTTGTCGATGATTGCCGCTTCTGCCTGTGTGATGATGTCGGCTGTGTGATTCCACGACGATTCCTTGCGGTAACGCTTCTCCACGTTGCCTACGTTCTGTTTGTAGACAAGCATCGAGATTTTGTTTTTCCACGCGCAGTGCGGTGCCTCGAATTTCAATTCGTACTCATAGCCGCCTGTCGTCTTGCTGATGTTCGGCTTCTGGTCGGAGACTATAACAAAGCGTCCGAAGTCGGTATTGATGTAGTCTCCGATTGCGATGTAGAGAGGTTCGGCGACCACGAATTTCAGCGTCACATAGTCATCGCCCATGAGCGCGAACCGCCGCACAGAACCGCTGCCCACGACCACCGTCGCGCGCTCCTTGCCTGTGCTGTCATAAATCGTTGTCATATTGCGAATATCTTAAATAATCCGCAAACAATCACGGCTTTTCACGGTCGGTGTCAAACAAAGCGCCGTTATGTTTAGACAATTCCTCGCAAGCGGCGGAATAGAGGCGGTCTATGTCTTCGTGGAAGTCCGGATAATACAGATATTCCACGACAAGATTCCGCATATAATTGGATATTGAGCATCCGGAGGCAAGGTCGGGGAATATCTGTTTCAGTTTCGCCCTCATTCCTTTGGGCATACGGCATCCGGTGAGTGTCCGCATCGAAAACAAGCACAACGCAAGGAACACGAACTTCTTGCGGAACATAATGGCGTCACGCTCTGTAGCGTTGGCTTCGTACCATTTGTAAAGTTTTGGGATGAGTCTGCAATCGTTTACAAGCGGACTTACCAAGTCTGCTTCTTCCACATCCAACGCCCTCCGCATCTCCGCTATTTCTCTCAGCCGTATAAGCGGAATCTTGCCTCCTCCCATCATCTGTTCATCGGATTTGGTTCGATAAACTTAGCGGTGATGGTAGCGAAAGTGCGCATCCTGTTCATAGCGTAAGAAGCATTCTTTCCTGTGTACACAAGTCGATACGTATTCCCATTGAGAGAAGGCACACGTATTTCCACCGTGCCACCCTGGAGGACGGAAAGAAATCCGTCCCTGTTGCGGATGAAGTCATTCCTGTCGGTGCCGGAAACGGTGAAGGAAAGGGACACGTCCCGTGAGTCTATCCTCGGCGAAACGATTACCCTTTGCCCATTTTCCGTGCGGCTTCCGCTTGTTATGTAGTCTTTCAAAGGCGGAGGTGTTTCAAGGTTGTCGAGAAACTTGCTGCCCATGCAGACTTTCCACGTCTTGTAGGCATCCTTGCCATTAATGATTAAATCGTTTTCCATAATACATAGTTTGATACGAAGATAATAATATCCAATGACTTAACAAAACCGAAACGGATTATTTATGTATCTATTTCTCGTAGTTGAACAAATTTACAGGTTCAAGGCGTCTGTAATATTCCTCCACTTGATGTTCGGGAACAAACAATTTTTCCGTGACGTGGTGGTGGGATGTTGCTGACAAAGAAGAAATGTGCAGTCTTCCGAACACCTCGCAGAAGCCTTCAGGCATAGAGTATTCGGATATTACCACAAGTTCCGTTTGCTGTTTTGCCCACTCATAGAACTCATTGTGGTTGAAGCCTGACAGATATCCATCGGTGCCACGATAAGGAATGTCGCAATAAACCACGCTGTTTTCGGGGATTCGGACTTCTCTGTAGTCTTTATAGGTCGGTTTGATTGTGTTGATTCGGTCACGGAACTCCATCAGTGAATTAATGCGGTTTAGACTCTGAAGGTTGTCAAGGCTCTGAAGGTTGTCAAGGCTCTGAAGTTTGTCAAGGCTCTGAAGTTTGTCAAGGCTCTGAAGGTTGTCAAGGCAGCAATTCAGTTTCTGCAACGCATAGACCTCCGCATGTGGCTTCAGCGGCATCCATTCGCGCATCTTGTTGTAGTTTTCTTCGGTTGGAAATTGCCACTGCGAATAGCCGAAATAGTGGCTAGCCATATTGTTCCCCAACCGGCGATCTACCTCTGCCTGTGACAGCCCACTCTCTTTTAAGGCATCACAGAGATACTGCCTCAGCTCGTCACTCGTCAGCTTTATCTGTTCCTTGATTCGCGTCATCACATACTGTAATGGCATCCGGTCGCCGCGTTGCGCAAGATACCATCTGATATAGGCGGCTTTGTACTCGTCTTTGTGTGCAATGATGTCGGTTCTTGTGCCATCGGTATTGACCCCCATCGCTCTGAAGACAGAAAGGTCGTTGTACACGCGCGCCCAATGCAATGCCCGTTTCCACGGCTCGATTTCTTTCGAGTACAGATAATTACAAAAGTTGTTTCCGAAACTCCAACACACCGCGATGTATGGGTCGGTTTCTTTCAGTCTGAAGAAATCTTCGCGACTAATCCACCGAACTTCATCCTTGTATGCGCCGTTGGCGGCGCTGAGGAAAAGACGCAGACCGCGTCCGTCAAGGTCGTTGGCATAGATGTTCTTCCACTTGCCACTGAGAAGGGCGGCATGCGTCATCGCACACCCTCCGCAAAAAAGGTCTACAAAATTTGATGCAGACGGAAGACGTTCTATCAGACTTTCCGCAATCTTATTCTTGCTACCTTTATAAGGTACGCCAAAACTTGTTTTCTTCATCTATCTCAAATTCTCGTTTACTCGTTCGAACCGCTTGCACGCAGGGCGCATCTGTGACGCGTTGTAAGAAGGCCACTTGCATCTGCCTTTTGCGGCTACCTCATATCTGTAGTTGGCGCACACTCCACAGCAACGGAACTTGTCTGCCTGTGCCACGCTGATGCTCTTCAGCTCTCTAATGGCAGCGTCGATGCAAGCCTCCAATGTCGCCCGCTTGCGTTTGTTCACTTCGTTCACCTGTGCTGCCACACTCTTCTCCCGGAGGAGCGAGAACACCTTCTTCGTGTCCTCGAAGAAGCGGTATTCGAGAAACTGCATCAATTGCAGTTCCGCACCGAACATTCCTCCTTTCAATTCTTTTTCGAGGTCACGAATAGCGTTGCCGAGGTCGCAACTGACACGCTTGTAAATAAGTTCTCCTCTGTCATTGGTCTTGAAGTTGAAGCACAGATAGCGGAGCCTTTCCGCCTCACGGATCGTGAGCAGTGCGATGAAGAGTGGTTTAAGCACGAGGTTTCTGACCTCGCAAGGTTGGAGCGGTTTTGGTGACAGCTCCGGAGCCACGGCAGTCCGTCTTGCGGTCGCTGCCGTCAGTCTGATAGGAAATAGTATCATCGACATTCGTTGATAAATCGTTCTTGTTGTTTGTCGTAAAACTCTTTGTTAATCTCGCAACCTACAAAGTCAAAGCCGAGATTATACGCGGCTATCCTTGATGAGCCACTGCCTAAATGCGTGTCAAGAATCTTGTCGCCTTGCTTTGCAAAGGTCTTAATGAGATATTCGTATAACGCCACAGGTTTCTGCGTCGGGTGTATGCGTTTCTGTCTGTAAGAATAACTGAATAGCTTAGCTGGCGCATTGAACGATGTCCACAAGTATTCGCACGCAGAGAAGTTTTTCCACGGCTGTCGCTTGTCCCACACTACGAAACATCTGCAAGGCGGCAGATTGAAATAATTCCCACCGCAAATTATCTGATTCTTCGACACGCGGAACAACTCCTGGAAATATTCATCCGTAGGCGGAATATCCCATTCCATCGGCATTGTGTTCAATGCCCTTATGCACTTCTTGCCTCCTGTAATGCCTGCGCCACTCGCTTTAAGACCATAAGGAGGATCAACAATGGCTAAATCAAAAGCCTTGTCGGGGAGAGTCCGCATATACTCTATGCAGTCAATGTTGTACGCTATATTCATTGGGAAAAAGAAAGGGAGGAAACCGATGCTTCCTCCCTGTTGTCCTCTGGGG
>PPYF01130432.1_pt1 | contig 11442 bp, 9 predicted proteins | sample 1559871 | NCBI WGS metagenome assembly PPYF01 (sample SAMN08240021, study PRJNA423297) | Human gut metagenome, whole genome shotgun sequencing project. | reverse complement strand
TGCGTAACCTCCCCACCAGTCGAAGTTTTTGCGGGAGGGGGTCCGGGGGAGGGCGCTTTTTTCAAAAAGCGTCCTCCCCCGGTGCGTATCCCCCATCCCTCAATGATAATCACAGCGCTCTCAGACGGACCCAAGTAGTTTATCCGGAATCAACAAAGTAAGGAGTGTTGCCATGCAGAGCCTCATTGCTGTGATTTTCAAGGAAGACATGGATCGGGCGGAAGCGTACCGGGTGGAGCTGCGGGGCCGGGAAGAACTCGCCGGGCTGGTGGATTGCTCCAAAATGGTAGCCGCGGTCTGCGATAAGGAAGGAAAGGTACACCTCCAATATACGCACGCCCTCGCCAAGGACGGCGCGCTGATCGGCGGCGTGTGGGGCGCGCTGATCGGATTCCTGTTCCTCAACCCGCTGCTCGGCATTGTCGCGGGGGCCGGGCTCGGCGCGGCGACCGGCGAGGTGGGCGATTTCGGCATCAGCCACCGCTTTATGAACGAACTGGCGACGCACCTGAAACCCGGCAGCTCGGCGCTGTTCATCCCTCTGAAGAAGGAAGCCGTCGACGAAACGTTGCGTGCGCTCGGCAATTCCGACGGCGTGGTCCTGAGTACCGACCTCAAGCTGGAGGACGAGTACCAGATGGAAAAGCTCTTTGAGGAAATGACCGCGGAACGTGCCAAGAAAACGTCCTGAGCCCTGCCTATCTTTCGAAACCTGATGCTGTTACTGTGGGGGCCCTTCCAACAGTCAACACATCAGGTTTTTTTCATGCTGCACAAGATCATTGTCTGTTGTCTGGTTGTGGTTGCGCTGGCTTTTCCGGCACGGGCGTCGTCGTTGTGGCATCCCGAACCCGGTTTTCTGCCCGAGGACGCCCGGCACGCTGTTCCCAACAATCCCGCTCCGCCGGAACGCACGGTTCCCGAACAGGTTCTTCCGCCTCTTCCGGTTCAAGATGAAGGCACCATACGCCGCGTGGCCACCAAGGAAAAAGTGGCGGCCTTGACGTTTGATCTGTGCGAACTGTCCACCATGACTACAGGATACGATGCTGAAATCATCGATTTCCTGCGTGAGAAGCGGATCCCGGCCACCCTGTTCATGGGCGGCAAGTGGATGCGGTCCCACAGCGAGCGGGCCATGCAGCTTATGGCCGATCCTCTTTTTGAGATCGGCAATCACGGGTGGTCGCATGGCAATTTCGGCATTATGAGCGAAAAGGCCATGTTGGAGCAGATCCGCTGGACGCAGGCGGAATATGAGCTGTTGCGCGAGGAGATCCTGAAAAGGGCTCGGGCGGAAGGGCGCAGCGTCGAGCTGCCGGAAGCCGTAACGTTGTTCCGCTTGCCTTACGGCAGATGTACGGACAAGGCGCTTGCACTGCTTGCGCGCGAGGGCCTGCAGGTGATCCAGTGGAGCGTGGTTGCGGAAACGCCGCAGGACAACGCGGTCCACGGTATGGGTGCGCAGGTGGCCGGGCAGGTGCGGCCCGGCGCGATTATCCTGTTCCATGCCAACCGGGTGCCCAAGGGATCGGCGTTCATGCTCAAGGAAACCGTTGGAGAGCTCCAGCGGAAAGGGTATCGTTTCGTGGCCGTCGGAGAACTGCTCAAGCTCGGGGAACCGCAGCGCACGCGGGACGGTTACTTCAACAAACCCGGCGACAACCTGAGCCTTGATACGCATTTTGGAATCGACGGTACGGGACGCAGGAAGTAAGCCCTTACAGGGATGAGAGGGCGGCAGGCACGGCGTTTCCGATACAACGGGGCTCCCGTCACATGTTATTCCGGCCAGCTATAGGAAACCCCCGGCAGGCATCGATGCCGTTCAGCGCAATCAAGGGAAGCTGTGCAAATCCGCCAAGGGGCTCTGCATCTGGCCGTGCCGATGCTCTACATCTCTACTAAAGGTGGCGCACCGTATCGCGGTGAGGGCGGATTGCATGGGGCTAACCATAACGACGTTGAAGGCAATAGCGTAACCATAGGTAAAGATGAAATGTTTTCTTTTTGGGAGAAAATGCTCATTGATCAGCGTAACCCTGAACCTTATCCTTATTTGAGAAAACCCGCTGAAACGACTTTTTATCCAGCAAGAAAGGACTGTTGGGCATTCTATTATGCTTTTTGTCGACATGCGGCGTTATAAAGAGAATCATCCTTTTTTCAGCAACAGTCCGCATTATCAGGAAAAAGGCTTTCAGCGAGGATGACTGCCGAAAATCCAAGCTCCGGCCAGCTTGAATAAACATCTTCCAACTATTTGTCTCTATTCCTTATTGTGAAAAACAGCAAAAGGGAATGGAACGCTTGTCATGAAAAGGCCTCCGTGCTATTATTCTCACAATGCTAGGTATCCGTAACGGCAATATCGCTTCCGGAGTGGAAGCGGGAATGCCGCGCGCGAGTGTTGTGCCGTCATGGACGCCCCGTCACAATGAAGCTTTTCGTATCGGAAGACGTATGACTCTTTTGGAAAGACAGCGCCGTGAATCCTTCATGAAGGGAATGTTCATTCCTTTCATGTTGCTGGCGCTTGTCTGTTCCCTGTTTGGCGATACGAATATCCTTCACGCGGATGTGCAGAAGGTCGTCGTGTACGATTCGGGCAGTGCCCTTACCGACATGCAGAAGCAGTCTCCGGTCATCCTGGAATCCTTTGAGGAATGCATGGAGACGTCTGCTTCGAAGGCCCCTCTGAAGCATCTCGTCCCGTTGATGGCCCTCTTCATGCTCCAGCTTGGGCTTGCCGTCTCTTCCGTAGTGCGGCTGTTCGTGCGGCATTATGTGCCCACGCTCCGAAAGTCCGACTCTTGGGGCCTGCTTCCCTTTTCTCTCGCTCCCCCCTGCTTCGCGTAGCCGTCAGCGGATCGTCTGATCCGTCATGACGCGCGTCCTCACGGCTTCCTTTCTTTTGGAAGCTGCGTTCGTTTGCGCCCGTTCCGTATCGGGCTGGTTCTTCCCAAGCAATTCTTTATAAAAGCAGTTCCTTTTTCAGAGGGATGGTCTTTCACAACGGTTTCCTGTCAGGTTGCGGTTCGGCTAGGGATCGCGTCGCCTGCTCGGATACAGATGGACGCTTTCGCCATGGTGGCGAAGTCAGCCGTCCGGTACAGTTTTACAAGAGGATATGGCTATGGCAAAGACCAATCTGAACGAAGATAAGATAGCCCTGTTGACGGGTTGTTTCATCTTCCTTTTGGCCGCGTTGAATCTGGCGCATCTCGACGTGTTGGGCTGGGTAGTCAGCACTAATATGTGGACCAGCATGGACAAGGCCTTCTCTGCCACCACCGGCGCATACAAGGGAACGATCTCTGGTGTCGTTTCTCTGCTGTGCACGTATGTGGCTCTGACGGCGATCCTGTCGTTCGGCATCAAGCTGCTCGGCGGCAATGTCGCTCGGTTCGTCAAGTCGTTCACGGTCGTCTTTTTCATCAGCGAAATCTGCTACATGTTCGGCGCGAACGCCCATATCGCGGCTACGCCCGACGCGCAGGCCAAGTTCGGTATCGACTGGTCGATCGGCCTGACTACGGAAGCGGGTTTCATTGTGGCGCTTGTCGCCGGTATTTTCATCAGCAACGCGTTCCCGCGCATTGCCGAAAGTTTGCATGACGCCTGCCGTCCCGAATTGTTCGTCAAGATCGCCATCGTGGTCCTCGGCGCCGAACTCGGCGTGAAGGCCGCCGCGGCTTCCGGCATGGCCGGGACGATCATTTTCCGGGGCCTGTGCGCCATCGTGGAAGCCTATCTTCTGTACTGGGCCTTCGTGTATTACGTAGCCCGCAAGTACTTCAAGTTCAGCCGTGAATGGGCTGTCCCGCTGGCTTCCGGCATTTCCATCTGCGGCGTGTCCGCCGCCATCGCTACGGGGAGTTCCATCCGCGCCCGGCCTGTGGTGCCCATCATGGTGTCCTCGCTGATCGTGGTGTTCACCTGCATCGAAATGCTGATCCTGCCCTTCATCGCTTCCCACTTCCTGTACAGCGAGCCCATGGTGGCCGGCGGCTGGATGGGCCTTGCGGTGAAGTCCGACGGCGGCGCCATCGCTTCCGGCGCCATCGCCGACTCCCTGATTCGCGCCCGTGCGCTCGAACTCCTCGGCGTCCACTGGGAAGCCGGGTGGGTCACCATGGTCACCACGACCGTGAAGATCTTCATCGACGTGTTCATCGGCGTGTGGTCCCTGGTTCTCGCCTGGGTGTGGACCGCGAAGTTCGACAAGACCAACAGCGGCCGTACCATGAACTTCGGCGACGTGCTCGCCCGTTTCCCCCGCTTCGTGCTCGGCTATCTGCTGACCTTCGTGATCATGCTGTTCATCTGCGTGAACGTGGAATGGCAGCCCCTCGGCAAGAGCGTGATCAGCACCCTCGGACCCCTGCGCACCATTTTCTTCACCCTGACCTTCTTCACCATCGGTATGGTGTCCAATTTCCATAAGCTTATGGAAGAAGGCATCGGCAGGCTCGCCATTGTGTACGTCGTATGTCTCTTCGGCTTCATCATTTGGCTCGGCCTGTTCATCTCGTGGCTGTTCTTCCACGGCATGACGCCTCCGGTTATCGCTGGCTAACCTCTTCCATTTTCAGCTATAAAGGAGACTGACATGGCAGAAGATACTAAGAACGTGAAGTTTCACGAAGAAGTGCAGAAGATGGAGTATGAGCCGCTGGACGCTACCGAACTGAAGCTCATCCATTGGAGCTGGGCTCTCGGCGTGTTCCTGCTCGTGGCTCTCTATTTCCTCAGCGACTTCATTGCTCCCGGCGCCCACGGCTAAGCCGTCGGCGTAGGGAAGGGCGGACGGAACTTTTTACGGGGGTTCCGAAGGATTCACGGGGCGCGCACACGCCTTTGCGTCTCGCCGTCGCCGCCCATGCAAGGGTAAGCCACTCGGAACGCCTTCCCGGAGACTCCTCCTTCGGGAAGGCGCAAGGAGAACCCGGCCCCCTCCGGGTTCTCCGAATTTCGCCTCACAGGATAAATGGAACGCATCATGGGCCGCTACAGAGTCCACTACATCGAGGGTTCCGGCGAGAATCTCAGGATTCGCAAAGAGCAGACTGTCGAAGCCCCTTCGTTTCAGGACGCGCTGGAACGGTTCACGCATTGGCCTGCCGCCGAGGCCTGCGAGCAGAGCCCGGCCTGTGCCCAACATCCCGGCGCCAACCTTTGCCATATGGAGGCGTGGGAAGTTTTTCCTGTTGGGGAGAGTTGATTTTGGGGAAGGAGGGCTTCAACGCTGTTTGCGGTGTCCCCCCTTTTTTCCCAATACCCCGTATCTCCTGATGCCAACGCTGTGCGTATCCGCCGCCCCTCCCTGCCAAACGGAAGCGGCGGGACCGGTGTTGCATAAGGAGAGAGGGGGAATGGCATGTGGATTGTGGAAAAAAACCGGAAAAGAGCCCGGATGCGTTGTGCATCCGGGCTCTTTTCTTTTGCGGAGAGGAGGGAGGGTTTGGGGCAATGGCGTTTCGGAACAGCCGTCGCGCCGCCTCCCCATCAGTCAAAAGCCTTTGGGAAGGGGGCCGGGGGAGGACCTTTCTGAAGAAAGGTCCTCCCCCGGTATTCACGCACCCTCTCTTAATACAGGCCCTGCTCGATCATGGAGTCGGCCACCTTACGGAAGCCGGCGATGTTGCCGCCGAGGACGTAGTTGCCGGGCACGCCGAATTCCTCGGCGGTTTCATGGGCGGCCTTGAAGATGTTGGCCATGATGTTCTTGAGCTTGGCGTCGACTTCTTCAAAGGTCCAGGACTGCATACTGGCGTTTTGAGCCATTTCGAGCTGGCTGGTGGACACGCCGCCCGCGTTGGCGCACTTGCCGGGCCCGAAGGCGAGCCCGGCCTGAAGGAAGGCTTCCACCGCTTCGGGGGTGGAGGGCATGTTGGCGCCTTCGCATACGAGGACACAGCCGTTCTTGATGAGGTTGGCCGCGTCGGCGCCGCTGACTTCGTTCTGCGTGGCGCTCGGGAAGGCGAGCTTGCAGGGCACGTTCCACACTGGATGCTGATCTTTGGGGTATTCCTTCGCGGGGATATACTTGGCGTCTTTGCAGAGCTCGGCGTAGCGGGCGAGGGACGCGCGCTCGACTTCCTTGACCTGCTTGAGGGCGTCGAGGTTGATGCCGCCCGGATGGTAGATGCAGCCGCGCGAGTCGCTGGCGGTCACGGGTTTGGCGCCGAGCTGGTACAGCTTTTCGATGGTGTAGATAGCCACGTTGCCGGAGCCGGACACGGCGCAGGTGGCGCCTTCCAGATCCATGTTGCGGGCCTTGAGCATGTTGGAGGCAAAGTAGACGCTGCCGTACCCGGTGGCTTCCTTGCGGGCCAGCGAGCCGCCCCATTTGAGGCCCTTGCCGGTGAGCACGCCTTCAAAGCTGGAGGTCAGGCGCTTGTACTGGCCGAACATGTAGCCGATTTCGCGGGCTCCCACGCCGATGTCCCCGGCGGGCACGTCGATGGTGCTGCCGATGTAGCGGAAGGCTTCCGTCATGAAGGCCTGGCAGAAACGCATGACTTCGGCGTCGGACTTGCCCTTGGGATCGAAGTCGCTGCCGCCCTTGGCGCCGCCGATGGAGAGGCCGCTCAGGCTGTTCTTGAAGATCTGTTCAAAACCGAGGAATTTCAAGATGCTCAGGTTGACGCTGGGGTGGAAGCGGAAGCCGCCCTTGTAGGGGCCGAGGGCGGAGTTGAACTGGACGCGGTAGCCGCGGTTCACCTGCACGCGGCCCTTGTCGTCCGTCCATGCCACGCGGAACATGATCTGGCGTTCGGGTTCGACGATGCGTTCGAGAATGCCGTTCTGCTGGTACTTGGGGTCCTTCAGAAAAAGCGGTTCCAGCGAGTGGAGGACTTCTTCCAGCGCCTGAATGAACTCCGGCTGGTGGGGGTTGCTCTTCTTCACACTGCGGATAACTTTCTGCACGTAGCTCGAAGCCATGACGTAAGCTCCTTGGCGGGGACCCCTCCCTTTCTCAGAGGGAGAGAACTCCTGTTTTGACAATTTGAGAAACACACAATCCCGGGGCACGCCCTGAAACAGGGTTTCAAGGAAAATGTGTGCCGTTTTTATGCCTTTTTAGTCCTTCTGGCAAGGCGTTTTTGCCGTTTTTCGCATAACTGTGCCTATCTCAAAGGGAATACTGTTATTTACAAAAATGTTAACTACGATTTTGTAACCCCCCTTCGCAGTGAACCGGAGGCCTTTGCCCAAATCCGCGGAGGCCGCGCGCGGGGCGTGTCGAGGGCGGCCGTTCGGAGCGTGATTTTGACAAACCCTCGGCCTCGGCATAAGGTCTTCCAATTTATTTGGCCTGTTGGATGGGGTTGGCTTCCCGCTTCGGCGGCCCCATGCGTTTTGGAAGCGTTTCGGGAATCCTTTTATTCAGAGGAGAATGGGTATGGCGGTTCATGTAGTTGATCATCCTCTCGTGCGGCACAAACTGGGCATCCTTAGGAAGGAATCCACCTCCACCAGCGAATTCCGTATGCTGGCCAAGGAAATCGCCCGGTTGCTCATGTATGAAGCCACCAAGCAGTTCAAGACCGAAAAGCGGACCATCAAAGGCTGGGCCGGGCCCGTGGAAGTGGAATCCATTTCCGGCAAGATGGTGACCATCGTTCCCATTCTCCGGGCCGGGCTCGGCCTGATGGACGGCGTGCTGGACATGGTCCCGGGCGCGAAGATCAGCGTCGTCGGCCTGTACCGGAACGAAGAGACGCTGGAGCCCGTAGAGTACTACGTGAAGCTCGCCAAGGAGATCGACCAGCGCATCGCCATTATCCTTGATCCCATGCTGGCGACCGGCGGCTCGCTCATCGCCACGATCGATCTCCTCAAGAAGCGCGGCTGCAAGCGCATCCTCAGCCTCAATCTCGTGTGCGCTCCCGAAGGCATCAAGCGCGTCGAGGAAGCGCATCCCGACGTGGACATTTATACGGCCGCCGTCGACTCCCATCTCGACGAGCACGGCTACATCATCCCCGGCCTCGGCGACGCCGGGGACCGCATCTTCGGAACGCGGTAGCGGGCAGGCGGCGAGGCGCTGCCTCCGATCCGGCTGAGGGGAGCAGTTCCCCTCAAGCCCGGTATGCGGGAGCCGCCAGAGGACAGGGAACATACATTTTTTTCTGAGGAGTGGAGATGGAGTCGGATACGACGTATTCTTTTCGGTTGAAAGATTCCCTGCTCGGTGCGCAGATGCTTTTCGTGGCATTCGGCGCGCTGGTGCTGGTGCCGATCCTGACGGGCATGAGCACCAACGTGGCCTTGTTTACGGCCGGCGTGGGCACGTTGATTTTTCAGATTTGCACACGCGGCAAGGTGCCCGTTTTTCTCGCGTCGTCCTTCGCGTTCATTGCGCCGATCATCTATGGCGTGCAGACTTGGGGGCTTCCCGCGACGCTGGGCGGCATGGTCGTGGCCGGTGCCGTCTATGTGGTGCTGAGCTTCATCATCCGTTGGCGCGGCACGGAGATCATCATGCGCCTGCTGCCGCCCATCGTGACCGGGCCGGTGATCATCGTCATCGGCCTTGTGCTGGCCCCTGTCGGGGTGAACATGGCCCTCGGCAAGGCCGGGGACGGCAGCGCGGTGCTTGTCCCCGAGAACACGGCGCTGATCATTTCGATGGCGGCGCTGGCGACGACGGTGCTCGTTTCCCTGCTCGGGCGCGGCATGATACGCCTTATCCCCATTATGTCGGGCATCGCCGTAGGCTACCTGTGCGCCATCGGGCTCGGCATCCACGATTTCAGCAAGGTGGCCGCCGCGCCGTGGTTCGGCGTTCCGGATTTCGTGTTCCCCGAGTTCCGCTGGGAAGCCATCCTGTTCATCATCCCCATTACCCTCGCCCCGGCCATTGAGCATTTCGGGGACATCATCGCCATCAGCTCGGTGACGGGGAAGGACTTCCTCAAGGACCCCGGCATCAAGAGCACCATGCTCGGCGACGGCATCGCCACGATGCTGGCGAGCTTCATCGGCGGGCCTCCGAATACGACCTATTCGGAAGTGACCGGGGCGGTGGCCCTGACCCGGGCGTTCAACCCCGGCGTCATGACGTGGGCCGCCATTTGGGCCATCGTGCTCTCGTGCGTCAACAAGCTCGGCGCGTTCTTGAGTTCCATCCCCGTCCCGGTCATGGGCGGGATCATGATCCTGCTCTTCGGGGCCATCATGGTGGTGGGCCTGAACACGCTGGTCCGCGCTGGCGAAGACTTGATGGAGCCCCGCAACCTCGCCGTCGTCGCGCTGATCATCATCTTCGGCGTGGGCGGCATGACCTTTAATATCGGCTCGTTCCGCCTCGGCGGCATCGGGCTTGCCGCCGTCACCGGGGTGCTGTTGAATCTCTTCCTTCCCAGAGCGGTTCATGTCCACAAGAAAGTGAAGTCCGAATAGCAAGGATGGAGACTGGGGAGGGATGTCCGGCAACAGCATTCCTCCCTGTTTTCCTCCATAACCCTTTCGAGCGGCGGGAATGCCCGCCGATTGGCCCCTCATTTCCGATATCCCCCCGGAAACTTTTGTTGTAACCGTGAGGGAAAAGTTTTAGGGGGATGGGGTGGCGCGAGCCGCGCTGGCAGGTTTTGGAAGGGGTTTCTTCCAAAGGGGGCTTTCCCCCAAAAAAGTCATTTCCGCTCATCTCCGCAACCGAGTTTGCCATGAATGCTGAAATCATTTCGGTAGGGACCGAGCTCTTGCTTGGGCATACGATCAACACGGACGCGGCGTTTGTCGCGCGCGAGCTCTCCGCCATCGGGGTCAACCTGCTTTTTGCCTGCACCGTGGGCGATAATCCGGGGAGGCTGCGGGACGCGCTGGAAGAAGCGCTGGGCCGCAGCGATGTGGTCATTACGACGGGCGGCTTGGGCCCCACGGACGACGATCTGACCAAGGAAATCATCGCCAGTGTGGCGGGCGCTCCGCTGAAGATCCATGAGGACAGCCTGCGCCGTCTGGAAAGCTACTTCAAGGGACGCCCGGCGATGGGCGAGAACCAGCGCAAGCAGGCCATGCTGCCCGAGGGCGCGACCGTCTTCCCCAACGACATCGGGACCGCGCCGGGCTGCGGCGTGCGGACGGCGTCCGGCAAGGTGATCGTCATGCTGCCGGGGCCGCCTTCCGAACTGGTCCCCATGTTGCAGCATTATGTCGTCCCGTTCCTGAAAGAAGGGAGCCACGCCGTCATCCACTCGTGCATGATCCGCACGTTCGGGCTCGGCGAGGGGGCGGGCGCGTTGAAGATTGCCGATCTGACCGATGCGGCGAACCCGACGGCGGCGACCTATGCGAAGGAAAACGAGATGTTCGTGCGGGTGACGGCACGGGCTGAGAGCGAAGAAGCCGCCGAGGCGCTGTGCCGTCCGGTGGTCGAAGAGATTTGCCGCCGGTACGGGGATGTGGTCTACGGCGTGGATGTGGACAATCTGGAAAGCGTGGTCGTCCGGCTGCTCAGTGAAAAGGGGCTGCATCTGGCCACCGCAGAATCCTGCACGGGCGGTCTGGTGGCGAAGCTCATCACGGACGTTTCCGGCGCGTCGGAAGTCTTCGGCATGGGCCTTGTGACCTACGCCAACGAAGCCAAGATGAAGCTGCTCGGCGTGCCTGCCGCCATGCTTGAGGAACACGGGGCCGTAAGCGAACCTGTGGCCCGGGCTATGGCCGAAGGCGTGCGAGAAGTATCGGGCAGCGAGCTCGGCATCGGCATCACCGGGGTTGCCGGGCCGACCGGGGGGACGCCGGAAAAGCCCGTGGGGCTCATCTATATTGCGCTCAGTGACGGTACGCGGACGTGGGTCCGCAGGATGACGCCTCCCGGCCGGGTTCATGGCCGCGGCTGGCTTCGGGATCGCGCCGCGGGCACCGCGCTCGATATGGTGCGGCGGTATTTGTCCGACCTGCCGCTGGAACCGGTTCAGAGTGCCGGACCGGCGACAACGCTGTAGCTGCGGGGCCGATGTGAAGCACGATTACGAAGCTTGCCTCAATGACATAACCCGGATCGTCAAAGACATCGTCTGGGGGGATGCCGAACAGGTGCGCGCCTTGTTCCGTTATACGAACGACCCGTCCGTCCCTGCGTCCGTGGGGCGGCTGGCTGAGCAGATCGGCACGCTCATTGTGCAGAAAGAGGTCCGGGAATTCCAGTTGGAAAACCTGATTGAAGACCTGTTTTCAACCAGAACCGCTCTGGCTCAGGCACGCCATGATCCCCTGACCGGGCTGCCGAACCGGGCCATGTTTGAGGAGATGCTCCACAAAGCCTGTGGGAGCGCACTGGAATGCGGCTCGGGGCTGGCCTTGCTGCTGGTCGACTTTGATCGGTTCAAGGAAGTCAACGACTCGCTTGGACATGCCGCGGGCGACGAACTGCTCGTACAGGGTGCGGCCCGGTTGCAGGGATGCGTCGGCGATCGGGGGCTCATCGGG
>PPYF01130680.1_pt1 | contig 11444 bp, 7 predicted proteins | sample 1559871 | NCBI WGS metagenome assembly PPYF01 (sample SAMN08240021, study PRJNA423297) | Human gut metagenome, whole genome shotgun sequencing project. | reverse complement strand
GGAGCGGGCGGATGACTTATTTTTCTGCCAAAGGCAAAAAATAAGTCGGAGCAAAGCGGACTTTGCTCCGACGTGGTCGAGGTGACAGGGTTCGAACCTGCGGCCTCATGGTCCCAAACCACGCGCGCTTCCAACTGCGCCACACCTCGAAAGAACGAGATTTATACTACCATAGGCGGCCTTTTCTGTCAAGCATTCCCCTCTCCTTCTTCGAAAATATTCGCCGGTCGGTTTCCTCTTCCGACAGGGACAGCATCGCGATCACCTAACACAACCCCATGAACGACAGGGCCGGCATGTTCTGTAACAAAACCTCGCAAAGCGGGAATACTTCCAAGGAAGCCATTTTCTTCCTGCCGGTACTTGACCCAATCAAAAAAGAACGATAGAATAGGAAAATAGAGGGGGTGAATCGGTTTTTCATCGGTCATACCCTTCTTTTGAAAAAAGAAAGGAGCTGCCGGAATGCAGCAAAATTTGCCCAAACGTCAAAAAGCCAACCTTAGCCGCCTGATCACCGCGGCTGCTCTTTTCGTCATTCAATTTGTATTTCTGGTTTATATCCTATTCTCCTTTAACCTATTTGCGCTATCCGTTTACACGGTTTTCCAAATCATCTCCGCCATCACGGCAATACGCATCATTTACAATCAATCCAATCCTTCCTATAAGATTGCCTGGATCATTCTCATTTTGGCCATTCCCTTTCTGGGCCTCATCATGTATCTCATGTGGGGCCGTGGCCGTTTTCCCCGGCGAATCAAAAAACACCTGACGCGCCTTCTTACTATGACCATTCCCATGTACAAGCAGGATAACGAAGCCGGCGATAAGCTATTGGCGCAGTACCCCTCCCAGCAGCGTGTTACCAATTATCTGCAGCGCTCCGGCTTTCCGGTGTATCAGAACACCCGTACGGAATACTATGAACTAGGCGACACCTTTTTCCCCGCGATGCTGGAGGAATTGAAAAAAGCGCAAAAGTTTATTTTTCTGGAATTTTTCATCATCGCCCGAGGCAAAATGTGGAATCAAACAGTTCAGATTTTAAAAGAAAAAGCCCAGGCTGGCGTAGAAGTACGCCTCCTGTATGACGACATGGGCTGTATTTCCACCCTTCCCCGAAATTTTCAGGAGGAAGTCCAGAAAAGCGGGATTCAGGTACAGGTGTTCAATCCTGTCCGGCCTTTTCTCAATAATTTTTATATCAATTACCGAAATCACCAGAAAATCTGCATCATAGATGGTAACGTGGGCATGACCGGCGGCGTCAATCTGGCGGACGAATATATCAACGCGGTATCCGCCTTCGGCCATTGGAAAGATTCCGGTTTGCTGCTGGAAGGCGACGGCGTTTGGAGCATGACGGTGATGTTCCTGCAAATGTGGGAATACGCCCTATCCGGCAAACAAAAGCAGCCGGAGGATTTTCGGAAATTCATGCCGGAGAACGTTTCGTTCGCTTCCCTGGCAAAAGGATTTGTCCAGCCGTTCTGCGACGGCCCGCTGAACAATCCCAACAATCCGGCGGAGCTTTCCTACATGCAAATGATCAACACCGCCAAACGGTATATCTATCTCACCACCCCTTATCTGGTATTGGACAATGAAATGGTAACGGCATTGGGCTTGGCCGCGGCCAGCGGCGTAGACGTACGAATCATCACCCCCGGTATACCGGACAAAAAATATGTGTATCTGTCTACCCAATCCTTCTATGGCAAACTGCTGAAATCCGGTGTCAAAATTTACGAATACTCCCCCGGGTTCATTCACGCCAAAAATGTGGTATCGGATGATGAAACGGCGGTGGTCGGCACCATCAATCTGGATTTCCGCTCTTTTTACCTACATTTTGAGAACGCGGTGTGGATGTGCGGCACGGATACGGTCCAGAAGATAAAAAATGATTTTCTGACCACCCTGGAACAGTGCAAGCAGGTTGACTACGAGACCTGGGCCAAACGGCCGCTCCGCCAGCGCTTTCAGCAAGCTCTGCTGAACGTCTTCTCTCCCATGCTGTAAAAATTGCAATCTATGTAAAAACGTTGTATACTAGGACGTGATTCTACCAAAAGAGGTGTATGCGGCTTGGATTTGGAATATTTGCTGGTTGGCGTTTCCCGCGACCAGGAAGAAGATTATCGGCAGCTTTACGATATAACCCGCTGTGAAGTATTCGCCGTGGCTTTATCCTTGCTGAAAGACCGTTTTTTGGCAAGAGAAGTCATGATCGAAACCTACCGGCGAGTTCGGACGTTCGCATATACTTTTGATACGGATTGGAATGCAGAATATTGGATTCTGGAGATCGTACAGAATCTTTCTGCTAACGCGCTGCAGGACAAAGAATTACAGGAAGCCGCCTCGGCCAAACGGTTGGACAACGCATCCAAGCTCCTGCGCCAGACCGTTTTGGATACCAAAAACGATAGGGGAAGCATTCTTCTTCTGCATGCGCTTACCAAACTTCGGAACGCGGATATCGCAAAATTATTATGGTACCGCGCCATCTCCGCGCAGCAGGAATACCGCCGCGGAATCAAGCAGCTGATCGCGTGGGACAAAGAACGAACGGAACAAACCATTTTGGAAGACCTGCGCCGGGACGTGGATGCCTGCACCCCGGATGTGTGGGAATGGATTCTGCGGGAGGATGCCACGAAAGTAGCGCATATCAGCCATGAACAGCTCAGCCTGACGCCGGAAAGCCTGGAATATTCTCCCGAAGATCCGGACAAGCTGAAGCAGAAACAGCGGCAGGCCAAGCAAGCACGTTTTCGGAAACTGCGGATCGCCGCCTTGTGTGTCGGAGGAACCGCTGCTGCCGCACTTTTGGTTTGGGTGCTCGTTCTCGTTCTCCATCAGGGTGACATCGGCCGGGAAGAAACAGGCGTACAGTTTCAAACCAAGCTGGCCATGGTAGAGGTCGGAGATGTCTTATATTACCAAAATCCCGCTGACCAAAACAAATTATACGCGTTTGATTTCTCGGCGCAGGCACCTTCGTCCCGCAAGCTCTGCGATGATCCCATTAAAGAATTGCTGAGCGATGGCGCAATGCTGTATTACCGTAACAACAAAGATGGTAAAATGTATCGGATCGCCTTGGATGGCAGCGGCAGGATGCGGCTCTCAGATCGATCCGGCGCTGCGATGGCGCTATATGACCAATGGCTCTATTTTTCCGGGACCAACGGAATTTATCGGATGAAAAAAGACGGTACGGACGTGGAAGAAGTACTGAATACGGAAGACGACGCCACACTATACCGGTATCAAATCGCGGTCGAGAACGGTGTGGTGTATTTCAGCAGCGGGATCGGGAAAGGGATCCATTACGTCAAGGAATACGAGGGAATTCCTCTGGCATACAATGTTTCCAAAGGATTCTATGATGAAGTATATGCCTTTCAAATAGAAAACGGTTATCTGTATTTTGATTTTTTGCTGAACAATCATCTCGCGTTATACCGAATCGATCTTTCCAGCGGAGAACGGGAACAGCTGGACACGCTTCCGCCGATTTCCGGCGCAAATTATACCATAGGAAATCATACCTATTACTATGGCTGTGAAGAAACGGAAGAAGGAGTCCGCTCCAACTACGGCATCTATGTTTACGATGCCCAGGCCGGTACCAACCAACTCATCCGGTTGGAAGGCAGTGCCAATTATGCCGGAACGGAACTTTTGATCGGCAAGCAGTACATCTATTGTTACTTCTCGGATGGCAAAGAGAACGGGAAACGCCAGCTGGTTGCCTATGACCGGGACAATCCGTCCGAAAAGACAATCATTCAGGCATAAATTAGGGGGATACGTTATGCGAGCAATGTTTATCATCAATCCAACCTCCGGCATGCAAAACGTGCAGCGGGTCGCTCACCAGCTGGAACAGAAACTTCTTCTGGAAAACCTGGTTTCCTCGGTTACCGTCACGTATACCACGGGAAAAAATGATGCCGCTCAAAAGTGCGCCGCCCTGCGCCCCGGAGAATTTGATTTTTTGGTGGCGGTAGGAGGAGATGGAACGGTCAATGAAGTGGTAAACGGCATCATCGCCGGCCAATGCAACATTCCTCTGGTAATCATTCCGGCAGGTACCTGCAATGACTTCGCCACGTCCGCCGGTCTGCCTAAGACGGCGGACGGCCTATTGGAAATGATCCGGAACTTCCATGTCATCCCGGTGGATGTCGGCAAGATCAATGATAATTATTTTCTCAATGTGGCCGCGGGAGGGCTTCTTTCTGAAATCGCCCACCGGGTCTCCATTGATTCCAAGACAGCCCTGGGCCGTTTGGCTTATTTGCTGGAGGGCGCCAAGGAAATCACCAATCTCCGGCTGGATACCGTTCCGCTCAAAATAGAATACGACGGCAACGAGATGATTCTGGATGTGTTTCTGTTTGTTATCGCCAATTCGAAAAGCGTAGGCGGCTTCCGGAATATCGCCGTCAACGCCACGATCAACGATGGCCTCTTGGATTTGTGTATTTTAAAAAAGATTGATCCGTTAGACGTGATTCCCGTCGCAGCCCAGATCCAGCGCGGAAATCACATCAACAACAAAAAATCGGTTTGCTATTTGCAGGCGAAAAAATTTGTGATCTCCTGCCTTCACCCGGACGCCCGGTTTCCGCTGGATTTTGATGGCGAAAAGGGCGGCGAATTCCCCATTGTGGTGGAAGCCGTTCCCCAGGCGCTCCAGCTGGTGATTCCCCATCAGACAAAAAAACTGCAGGCCCTTATAAAATCCTAATCGGCTGAAAATGTAAGAAATCGGCGGAGACCAACCGGTATTCCACCGGAGCCGGAGCAGACGGCAGCGGTGCCTCCGAAGACAGCATATTCTCCCAAGACAGGCGTCCGTTTATAGCATAACGCTGGGCAGTTCCATGCAAATGTCCGTAGAAACAGCGGCGGACGCCGTACTTTCCCAGCAAAGCGGTATAAATAGAACCCTCTCTTTTCCTATTAAACGGCGGATAGTGGAGAAACGCCAGCAGTTCCCCTCCCCCATGCTGATCCAGCAGCATCCGGCCTTTTTTCAGCGATGCCTCCAGGCGCAGACCTTCCCGCCGGTATAATTTTTCATCTTCGTCCGTATACTCTTCCTCGACGGGGCACTTCCATCCCCGGGTACCGCTTACCGCCACAGAATACTCCGGGAGCAAAATCGCATCATTGTGTAAAAAGGTAAGGGAATCCAAGCCTTCCCTCTCCTTCAGCTGCGCCAATTTGCTGACTGTAGACCACCAATACTCGTGATTGCCCTTCAGCAAAATTTTTTTCCCCGGCAGTTCATTCACAAAAAGCAAATCCGGCAGAACCTCTTGTTCCGTCATGGCCCAGGACAAATCGCCAGGCATCACTACCACATCCTCCGCGCCCACCAAAGAACGCCACTGTTGTTCCAACCGTTCCTCGTAATTCTCCCAGACCGGCCCAAATACCGCCATCGGTTTTTCACAGGCAAAAGAAAGATGCAAATCCGAAATAACAAAAATGCTCATGATGAGGACGACGTACTCCTTTCCCGGATCGCCAGGGCGATTTTCTCGGTAATTCCTTTGACCTCCTGCAGTTCCTCCACGGAGGCGCTTCGAATGGCTGCCAAAGAACCAAAATGGCGGAGCAGCGCTACTTTTCGTTTGCTGCCGATCCCAGGAATGTCATCCAGAACAGATTTTTTATACCGTTTCTCCCGCAGCTTACGATTGTATTCCAAGGCAAACCGGTGTGCCTCATTCTGGACGGAGCTGACAAAACGCCACAAATCCAAATCCTTTTTTAACGGAAATTCACCGTCTTCCTGAATCAGCCCCCTGGTCTTGTGCCGATCGTCCTTCACCATGCCGAATACCGGAATGGACAAATCATACGATTCCAACACTTCCTGCGCCGCCCGCACCTGGGTAATACCGCCATCCACCAGAAGCAGATCCGGCAGCAAGGCGAATTTTTGATCTCCATCCTTCCATCTCTGAAAACGCCGCTCCAGCGTTTCCTTCATGCAGCCCACGTCGTTCCGGGACTGCATTGTTTTCATCTGATACAGCCGATACTCTTTTTTACAGGGACGGCCATTGACAAATACCACCATGGATGCATTGATATCGCTATCTCCTGTGTTGGAAATATCGTACGCTTCGATACGCAAGGGAAGCTCCGGCAGCTCCAGAATATCCTGCAGCCGGTTCAGAATACGCAGATCGCTCTCCCCTTCCGTTTTTTTGCTTAACGTATGATTCATCAGCGCAATCTTAGCATTTTCCTTTACCATCAGAGCCAGTTTCCGTTTGTCGCCCCGCTGCGGCGTAACCAATTCACACTTGTGCTCCCGCAGGGCGGTCATCCATTTTGCCAGCAGGTCAATTTCCTGGGGATCCATGATGCATTCCAGATATACCCGAGGCGGAATGAATTGGTTCTCCCGGTAGAATTGCTTGAGGAATCCTGCCATAATATCTTTATCCTCTTCCGGTCCGGCCCCATCCAATAGGTAAAAATCACGTCCGATCACTTTGCCGCCCCGAACAAAGAAGATTTGAACACAGGCATCCACGTCGTTCTTCTCCAATGCGGCCACATCGAAATCATCTTCCGACAAAGACGCCACCTTTTGTTTCTTTTGCACTCGTTCCAACGCCCGGATTCGTTCTCGGTAAAGGGCGGCCTTTTCAAATTCCAGCCGATCCGCAGCGCTTCGCATCTGACGGTCCAGTTTCTCCAGAATGCCCTGAGACTTTCCCGATAGAAAATCGCATACGTCATCTACCAGCGCGCCATATTCCTCCCGGCTTACCATCCCGCCGCAAGGCCCCAGACATAGTCCAATATGATAATTCAAGCAAACCCGATCTCGGGCATGTTCCTGAATTTCCTTTTTACAAAGACGCAAGGGAAAGATCCGGCGCAGCGCATCCAGCGTAGTTTCGACCGTCCAATTGCTATAATACGGACCAAAATACCGGCTTTTGTCTTTGACGATTTTTCTCGCCAGTTCCACCCTGGGAAACGGCTCGTCCACCGTCACCTTGATATAGGGATAGCCCTTGTCATCTTTGAGCAGAACATTATATTTGGGCTTGTATTTTTTAATAAGATTGCACTCCAGCAAGAGCGCCTCGTACTCGCTGTCCGTAACAATGTATTCAAAGGAAGCGATCCGGGCGATCATTTGGGTGATCCGCTCATTGTGAGCCGTTTTTTGAAAGTAGGAGCGAACGCGGTTTTTGAGCACAACGGCTTTTCCTACATAAATTACACCGCCAGCCGCATCATGCATAATATAAACGCCGGGTTTCTCCGGCAGTTTTTTCAATTCCTCCTGCAGCTGAAACACAAGGCATTCTCCCATCCAAAACAAACTACAACGGTATTGTTCATTCTACATCAACTACACTTGTTGCGCAAGGGAAAAATCTTTCCTAATGGAAAATCAAAAGCAGATGCTTTCAGCCTGATCTCGATCTCAGTCATGTAACTAATGAATTCTTTTTAAAAAGCGGAGGGGGACGTAACAAGATGATTTGTGCCGTTTTACCATCGTTTTACAGGCAACACAAAGACACAGACGGCTCTGCCTTCCTCACTTTTCTTCGTCCTGCATACCAAGGTACTGCTGCCAATACAAATTATAGTAATGTCCTTTCTTGGCCATCAAATCCTCGTGCGTGCCGGCTTCCAATATTCCCTTCTGATCAATATACAAAATTTGGTCGCAGTTCCGGATGGTGGACAGCCGGTGAGCGATGATGAAAGACGTCCTTCCTTTGAGCAAACGATCCAATCCGGCCTGCACCAATTTCTCCGTCTGGGTATCAATACTCGCGGTGGCCTCATCCAAGATCAAAATGCGAGGATCGGCCAGCAAAGCCCGGGCAAAGGAAATCAGCTGCCGCTGTCCGGCGGAGAATCCGCCCCCGCCTTCGCTCACCATCGTCTGGTAGCCATTGGGCAAGCTTTCGATGAACGTGTGAGCACAGACTACTTTTGCCGCATCCATCGCCTCCTGATCCGTAGCATCCAATCTGCCATACCGGATATTATCCAGGATCGTACCGGAAAACAAAAACGAATCCTGCATCATGATTCCCATCTGCGAACGCAAAGAATGAAGTGTAACCGTACTGATGTCCGTTCCATCCACCAGTATCCGTCCGTCGGATACGTTGTAAAAACGGGACAGCAAGTTAACAATGGTAGATTTGCCCGCGCCGGTTGGTCCTACCAGGGCCACGGAAGTTCCGGCAGGAACCGTGAAAGAGACATGCTCCAGCACCCGGATATCCTCTTCATAACCAAAGGATACCTCTTCAAAACGTACCTCTCCCCGCACAGGACCCAGCTCTTCCGCGCCGGCCCCGTCGCATACCGTCACAGGCTCATCCATGGTTTCAAAAATCCGTTCCAGATACGCCATGGCATTCAATAGCTGATTGTAGACATTTCCCATATTCTGAATCGGCGTCCAAAGTCGATTTAAATAGGTTCCAAAAGCCACCAGAACACCCACGCGCATCCCGCTGGAGAAGAAAGGAATACAGGCGCTCCCATAATATAGAAGGATCATAGCGCAGGTACTGGTTAGTTCGATCAACGGCCACATAGCGTAATTGACTCGGGCCAGCCGCATATACGAACGCTTATGGGTAGCAAGCAGACGCCCGAAAATGCCCCGATTTTCTTCCTCCCGGACAAAAGACTGAGTGACTCGCATACCATTCATACTTTCGTGCGTATAGGCATTTAGATTCGATGCCTTTGCGCTGATATCCTGGCTCCGCTTCCGCTGCGTCTTCTTCATCAACGCGATTCCGCCGATCAAAATCGGCAGAAATGCCACGGAGAGCAACGTAAGGCGTGGATCGATTATCACCATAAAGGCCAGGACAATCAGTACGTTGAGTACGTCTACCACCACGTTGATGATGCCGTTGGAGAGCAAATCACTTAGTGTGTTAACGTAGTTCACCACACGAACAATAATCTTGCCGTGCGGCCGGTCATCATAATAGGAAAAGGGCAGCTGCTGCAGCTTTTGGAACAAATCCGCCCGAAGATCACAAATAATATGCTGGCCGGCCCGCGTGGAGAGTTTGATCCTTCTCCGAGAACAAAACGCGGACAGTGCGTTGGTCAGCACATACAAAACCACCAGAATAATCACGGCGGGAATGCTGCCGCTCCAAGGCCCCTCGTTGGGCGTAATCACATCATCCACCAGCAGCTGGAACAAATAGGGTCCCATCAAGCTGAGAACGGTAGCCAGAATCATCACCACAAGCGCGGATAGGAGCAGTTTCCCCTGTGTGTAGTAAATATCGTAGTAATAACCCCGCTTCTGCAAAAGCTCCCGATGGGTTCCTCTTTCCACGATTCGGCCATCCTCCAGCACCAAAATCAGATCGGCGCTTTTTACCGAGGAAATCCGGTGGGCAATGATAAACGTGGTCTTCTCCCGGAACACGCCGGCCAGCGCTTTTTGAATTTCCCGTTCCGTTTCCATATCCACCGCCGATGTCGTATCGTCCAGAATCAGGATTGCCGGATCCTTGCACAATGCCCGAGCCAAAGACAGCCGCTGCTTCTGTCCGCCGGATAAGCCAACGCCTCGCTCCCCAATCAAAGTATTATATCCTTCCGGCATATTTTGAACAAATTCATCCGCGCCGGCTAGGTCCGCTACCCGCAAGACATCTTCCAGCGGCGCAGTTGGAACACCGTAAGAAATATTGCCCTCTACGGTATCGGAAAACAGAAAAATATCCTGCATGGCCGTTCCCACACCCCGCCGCAGCGTTTGCAGATCATACTCCCGGATGTCGTGGCCGTCAATGAAAATCGTTCCTTGCTGGGCATCGTAAAAACGGGAAATCAGATTGACCAGAGAGGATTTGCCGGAGCCGGTCGCGCCCACGATACCGATGGTCTGGCCTCGGGTAGCGGTGAAACTGATGTCATGAAGACAAGGCTTGTGTGCCGGATAAGCAAAAGACACATGGCGGAATTCCACGTTTCCCTGAACAGGTTCCATAACGGGATGAGCCGGCAGCTCCAACAACGGTTCTGCGCGCAGAATGCCCAAAATCCGATCGGCAGAGATCACGAAGCGCTGGGTTTCATTGATATAGGTGGCCATCATCTGCATCGGTGAAATGACATAGCCCAAATAGCTGTTGATGGTAATAAACTTCCAGAGAGGAATGGTCCCCGTTGCGACAAAAATACCGCCGCACAGCCAAAATGCCCCAATCATCACATGAACGGAGAATTCCAGCATTGGCGCATAGCGGGAAATGGTATCCGACGCTTCCACGTTCACATCCCGGTAAGCAGCATTTTCCTTTTGAAATTTGCCAGTTTCGTACTTTTCCTTCGTAAATGCCTTGACCACTCGGTTTCCGCTGATGTTCTCCGTCACCACCGTGTTCAGCCGGGAATATTGCTCCATGATTTTTACATAAATCGGCCGCATCCGCTTGGAATAACGAAAAGTCAAAAACAAAAGCAGAGGGGAGCACGCCAGCATCACCAACATAATCATTGGGCTGATGGTACAGATATATACCAGGGTAAAAAGAAAATACAGGATATTCTCGAATACGCTGCCCAGAATATTGCAAACAAAGTTCCGGATCACTTCGGTATCGCTGGTCATCTTCGCCATCAAATCACCGGATCGGTTCCGGTCAAAAAAGAAGAAATCCATGGTTTGCAGCTTTTCATACATGGATTCTCGCATCCGGTTGTACAAGCGGATGGAGGTGCTTTCGTATACCAGTCCCCGTATGTACCGCAGTCCCGCCCGGATTCCCGCCAGAAGGAGCATCAGGATCAATAGGTTGGGCAGCGCTTCCACGTTTCCTTCTTCAAACACCTGTTTAACGATTTGACCGATGAGAAGCGGGTTCGCCAAATTGGCTGCCGTCAGGATCAAAGAAAGGAACAAACCAACTACCAGATACCGTTTATAGCCATATAAATTATTCCAAAGCCACTTCAACTCTTGCATAGCTCCACCTCAAGCTAGGAAGTCACGCCATTATAGCACCCCCTCCGGCAGATAGCAAGCATCCGATAAAAAATTTCACAATTCTTTTCCTCCGATTGTTGTCAAACTGTTTCATGAGCGTCTTTATTATACCACCAGGCCGGCAGCGACTTCCGTTTCTGCTTTCAGATAAAAGTGAATTTTTTACCCATCCATTGATTTTTTGGTATTATAACACAGCCTCCCACCGCCTATTAAAAAAGCACCTGATTTTTGAAGCATTACATCTAATTTCCAATGAGAATACGTACTATTTCCTTACCGGAAATAACAGCTTTAAATGGAAAAAAGTGGTATACTTTTTCAAGGAGGGGGGATGGTCATGCGTACCATACAGGATTGGGAGGTTCTTCATCTATTGGCTGACTGGCGGCTGTGCTGG
>PPYF01130431.1_pt1 | contig 11445 bp, 9 predicted proteins | sample 1559871 | NCBI WGS metagenome assembly PPYF01 (sample SAMN08240021, study PRJNA423297) | Human gut metagenome, whole genome shotgun sequencing project. | reverse complement strand
CCTTAATGCCAGTACCTATAGCCGAACTGTTATAGACCGGGCACGCTGGTATCAGCAACAGGACGATCTGACGCCTGAGCAGCGGGGAAGCCTGTTTATCAGCCTGTTCCGGGACAGTGACCGGCTCCAGGTGCGACAGTGGCTGGAGCGGGAACAGCCGGAACTGCCCTATACGCACCCCAAACGGGACCGGAAAAGTGAACTGTTCAATGCCATCCTGGACAGGGCCCGTTCGGCGGGAGACCTGATTGACATAGACCAGATCCTGGACTACTGCCTGCCCAACAAGGAGGAACCGGAGTCGCCGGATCGGGACCAGTATCTCACCGACTACCGCTTCAATATTATCCCTCACCTGCAATTTGGCAGCTGCGAAGGGATCTATCTCGACCTGCTCCTGGAGGGCAGTTTCGACGCGACAGACCGCACCAGATTGCCTATTGGTACGATCAAGACGCTTGGCGAAGATCAGGAGGCGTGTGAGTTGATGGGCCGGCTCTGCGGTCTGCTCATGTTCCACGGTAACGCCTATGTCAATGATAACCTTCACCGATATACCCCGCTGAAAGAGCTGGAGCGGGAGTACGCCCGGATATTGGAAAAACGGAAACACCATGAAGGAGGATCTACAACATGACACGCAGACTGTTCATCTATGTGGACAATAAGGAGCGAAAACTCTATGTTTCCCCCGAGTTCAATGGCGACAAGTCGGAATATGCCCAGCGGGGCGGCGCTCTCGATTCCTGCGACTTGGCCGCGGAGGACCTATTCCGCCTCTTTGAGGTCAAAACCTTCTCCGACTTTCAAAAAGCCTGCGCTGAGGCACAGCAATGCTTCCATTCCTCCCTGGATAGGCCCAATTCCGCTAAAGAACTCCTTCCAGTTACGGAGATAAACGTATCGGAACTTCCAAACCTGAACGCTGACGAGCGGATCTTCATCCTGGAGGGCGGCAGGCTGTTCATCGCTCCCGGGGATTGGGACGGAAAGGCAGAGAGCCTATATGAAAGGGCGCGGGAGGCAGCCCACGGTGTCGTTTCCCTCGCCCAAGCCCTGAATCGCCTTGTCACCGGCCAGGGGCTCGGCGGCCTAAACTACTGTGAGGGCGTTGAAATCTCCAGAGCAGAAAGTATCGCCATTGATGGTTACTTGTATGCACAGTCGGTGGAGCAGTACCAGGGTGAAGACAATACCATTACCAAATCCGTAATCTTCCCAGATGGGATGCAGATGGATGTCAAATGCTGCGGAAGTAAGGACGAGCCCTCTTGGACAGAGGGCGTCCTGTTTGACCGACGTGGAAACGAGGTCGCCCATACCGACGTTTTCGACGAGTTCGAGGGTAAGTGGGAGTTGGTGCATGACGGCATCCTCTACACTATGATTATAAAAATGGAGGGGGAGCCATGGTGAACCGATATTACATTTTTAAGGACGGCACCCAGATTGGGTCTACGGAGACCAGAGACGAGGCCATAGATATGATCCGGCAGCGACAGAAGCGAGAAACACACTATCTGCTCAGGTCGGAGTTCAGCATCATCTACGGCTGCGAGGAGTTCATCCACTATGAAAAAAGCGCATGAGAAAGGAGCATTAGAAAGCGTATGATTAAAAATCTCAATCAGCTGAAAAAAGCGATGAAAGAAAATCCACGGTTCCAAATCATTGCCCATTGCCGAAAAGAGTGCATTGGCGAGATCCGTCAGGTGACGCAGGCGAACACGACCGGCTTTTACAGCGCGGTGGCGGGCGACCCGGAGGACTGGACCCGCACAGCCAACCAAGGCCTTGGCTTGATCCTCTGGTGGAATAGAGCGCCCTTCTGGAGTTTCCAGGATGGCGTGTGCAGCGTCTACGACAGTGATACCACCCATACGGAGGACCATCTGATCATGGCCTTCCGCATCTTAGATGAACAGGAGGCGGCAGCGTAATGGAACAGAAAACAACAGCCTATGAGCAGGTTCGGACCCTGACCGACCTGCTCAACCAGTACCGCCATGAGTATTACAACCTCAGCGCCCCCAGCGTGAGCGACCAGGAATATGACCGGCTCTTTGATGCGCTGGCCGCACTGGAAAAGGAAACAGGCATCGTCATGAGCAATTCCCCGACTCAGACGGTGGGATACCCGTCCGTCAGTGAGCTGCCGAAGACCACCCACGCCATTCCTTTGCTCTCCATGGATAAGGTCAAGAGTGAGGAGGAAATGCTCTCATTTATCGGCGACAAATTGGTGCTGATTATGCTCAAATTGGACGGCCTCACCCTCAAACTCACCTATGAAAACGGCACGTTGCAGGAAGCTGCTATCCGCGGGGACGGCTATGAGGGTGACATTGTGACCCACAACGCGCGGGCGATCAAGGGCATCCCCCTGCAGATCCCCCACAAAAAGCGCTTGGTGGTCAGGGCTCTATCTTATAGGGAAATAAATTGAACCCCCAGGGGCACTACCGGTACGGAATAAGCGAAATAACCGCAAGTTATCGTTTTGATGGCTTGCGGTTATTTTTATTTGTGTCCCATATTACAGTTTTTTGCTCCATGTATGATAATCGACAACTGCTTCCAAACATAAATTCTTTTCACTTCACTCTTGATTTGTTCCTAATAATTGTTATAATAATTATTAGAAGTGTTTGTTAGAACGGAGGTCGTTTTTATGATTGAGAATAAAACTACCGAATTTAAGCGTGAGTACATTGATGATATCAAATACACAGTAGTTGCCTTTGCAAACACAGAGGGTGGGAAAATTTATATTGGCATGAGCGATGACGGAAGTGTTTATGGTGTAGAAAACACAGACGCAACCATACTTCGCATTACTAACATGATTCGAGATTCCGTTCGTCCAGATGTCACTATGTTTACCGAGTGTGCTGTTGAAGATATTGAAGGAATGCCTGTTGTAGTTTTGACGGTACAGAGAGGTACTGCCCGCCCTTATTATCTCGCCGGAAAGGGTATCCGTCCTGAGGGGGTGTATGTACGACAGAATGCCTCCTCCGTTCCGGCTTCGGAAACTGCTATACTAAATATGATCAAGGAAACCAGTGGCGACCGTTATGAAGACGCTCGCTCCATTAATCAACAACTGACTTTTGTGAAAGCGGAAAACTATTTTGCTAAGCATAATCTACCTTTCGGAGATCAGCAAAAGCGCACATTAAACATTATTGGCTCGGATGGAACTTATACCAATCTTGGCATGTTGTTGTCTGACCAGTGCATCCATACCATTAAACTGGCCGTATTTGATGGAAGCAAGAAAAGCGTATTTCGTGACCGCAAGGAATTAAGCGGTTCTTTGCTCACGCAGTTAGAAGATGCCTATTCCTATATTGATCAGTTCAACCATACCCGTGCAGAGTTTGAAGGGCTGAATCGCATCGACAAGCGGGATTATCCCAGCGAAGCGTTGCGTGAAGCACTGCTCAATGCCATTACCCACCGCGACTATAGCTTCAGCGGCTCTACACTGATCAGTATCTTTGATGACCGCATTGAGTTTGTGACCATTGGCGGTCTGGTTCGCGGCCTGACCTTTGATGATATCATGCTGGGTGTATCTGCACTCCGCAATCAGAATTTGGCTAATGTATTCTACCGTCTGAAGTTGATTGAGGCTTACGGTACAGGTATTCTAAAAATCAATGAGAGTTACGCAGAGTGTGCAGTAAAGCCGCAGTTTGAGGTCACAGATAACGCCTTTAAGATCACACTCCCCAACATCAACTATGTAGGAGAGCGCAAAGATGTAACAACCACAGCACCTTCGAAGGTTACTGATAAAGCAGAACGGCAGGAAATACTGCTCCGACTGGCTGAAAAGCAAGGATACATCGTTCGCAAAGATGTGCAAGCCGAGTTGAAAGTATCTCAGGCGACCGCTATCCTAATTCTACGGGATATGGTCGAAAAAGGCCTCTTGATCAAAGAAGGCTCCGGTAAGCAGCAGAAGTACCGCATTGCGGAATAACACTAAAGAAATAGAAGGGAGATCGCCCTATGAGTAAACCCACATTGTTTTTCAGCCATTCCTCTAAGGATAAAGACATGATATTAGCAATCAAAAATAAGGTAATGCAATACACAAGCGGTACTCTTGAGATTTTCCAGTCCAGTGATGGAGAAAGCATCCCGTTTGGAACTAACTGGATTCACAAGGTAGAGGAAGGCTTAAAGGAAGCAAAGGTGATGTTTGTCTTTGTGACAGAAAAATCTATCTCTACCGGCTGGATTTACTTTGAAGCCGGCTATGCCTATTCAAAGGGGGTCCATGTCATTCCTGTCGGGATTGGCGTTAGTGTTGGAGATTTGAAGGCTCCCCTTAATCTGCTTCAAGGTTTCAACATTATCTCCGCAGATAGTCTCAATAATTTCCTTACCATTATTAATCGGGAATTTAACTACAGCTTTTCTGCACAGTTTACAGATGATGATTATGATGAAATCATTGCTCTCACGTCCTCTGCTACTAAACACAGCACCCAATTCGATGAAATCATTCGATCTGTTAAATACGAACTAAGTGGTGTATATTACGAAAAGGAAAATCCCGGAGATAAGAAAACCCGAAATACAAAAGAACTGTTCGACCGATTAATGGCATACTTAGATGAACACAGAATTGCGTACTCTTTATCTAAGCCGCATGGATATGGATACGATAAGGGGAGTAGTCTTGCAGTCCACGGCATTAAATTTGTTTATTCACGCTCTGAAAAAGGCGATGATTCTGGCACAGTATCTGTAAGTATTTCTCCGTATAATTTTGAGAAATCTTTTGAATTGTACTTAGAACTTACACGAAATTGTTTCGACAATCTTGCAACATGGGTACAGTTGCGAGTAAAGGATATTTTTGAATATGTAACGACCGATGAAGACTGTGCTGCATTATTGTTAGAAGCTCCTGCGTTGTTTTCTCTTTCGAAATCCCGTGTTGGAAGCTTTGATAGTGAAAAACTTGGATTGCACTTTAGTATTTACAATTATGGCGATAGCAGATCGAAAGACTATGTTCTGGGAGTAGGTTATGACCCATCAAAGGTTAAGGTTTCTAATATCACAGAATTGGTTAGTAAACTGTATGAGATGAAAATCATCTATAAAAAAGCTGGAGGGACAGAGAATGCCTAACCTTTCACAGTCAAAGCGGGAGCGGATGTTGGCGTTCTTGCAAAAGATAAAGGACGAACACCGGGACGATGACGATATGCTCATCGCCCTGGGTGAAATTGAAAGCGAATTGACTTCTAAGAAGTACGGCCTTGTGTGGGAGCAGCACGAAGAAGCTGTTGATGTCATGATGCGGGATAATATACCTGTGTTCACGGAGGTGCCTGAGCGTGAAATCACTGCGGCCCCTGGTCAGGGATATAATTTCATTTTGGAGGGGGACAATCTTCACGCACTTCATCTGCTTACCAAAACGCATCGCGGTAAAATCGATGTTATATATATTGATCCTCCATACAACACCAAAAATAAGGATTTCATTTATGACGATAAGCGGATTGATAGTTCTGACGGATTTCAGCATAGTAAATGGATTTCCTTTATGGCAGAACGGTTGAGGATAGCAGGAAATCTCCTGAGCAAAAACGGTATTATGGCGATCAGCATTGGATACCATGAAGTTAACAATTTGATGATGCTATGCCAGGAGATGTTCTCAACGAAAAATGTTGTTTGTGTGACGGTTCAAACATCGAGCGGTAACGCAGTTCAAAATGGTTTTACTTATGTGCAAGAATACATCGTATTTGTTACACCTCCTGAATTCGAACCGATCGAACTTGAATCCGAAAAAAAGGAATATGCCAACCCTTATCACGGTATGAATCTTTCAGGATTTAACCAGACGCAGCGGCCCAACCAAGTATATCCCATATTTGTAGATTCCGACGGAAGGATTGCTGGGTGCGGGAAAACCTTGCAGGAACGTATAGATGATGGTAGCTATACGGGTGATAAATCGGATTTTCAGTTTGACTATAATGAAGCGCCTGATGGTACTGTGGCAATTTGGCCTATTACACAGCGAGGGGATGCTTGCGTTTGGCGACTAATTCCCGAAAAGCTAAAACAAAACTGGGATTTAGGGTATATAAAAGTTGTTCCGAATAAGAAGGGAAAAAACAAATATACAATTCAATATTTGTCAGGGGGTATTATCGAGCAAATTGAGGAGGGGGAACTGGAAACTTATCAGCCGGATAAAACCATTCCGACCCTTGAAGTAGTTGGTTTTAAGACAGCTGCAAGTAGTGTGCCTACTATTTGGACGGATACTAAATTTTTAACATCTGCTGGCTCAAAAGACATCAAAGCAGTATTTGGATGCAAAGTGGATTTTCCCTTTCCAAAGCCAATTGCATTAATCAAGGAAATCCTGTACAGAACATCCAAATCCAATAGCCTTGTTTTGGATTTCTTTGCAGGCTCAGGAACCACTGCACAGGCGGTCCTGGAACTGAATCACGAGGATAATGGAAGTCGGCGGTTTATCCTTTGCACAAATAATGAGAATAACATTTGTGATGCTATTACATATCCTCGGGTGAAAACCGTCATTACGGGTAACCGAGCTAATGGCACGACATATACATATGACAACCAAATACGCACCCTACTATTAGACAAGAAAATCACCCTTTCTGACCTAAAAACAACGACACTTTATGATGAGATAGTCAGTGTAAAAAAAGATTGCGAACAAGAGTTCTGCAAATTTTCTACTGAAATAAAGAATGGTCGAGCCTATCTTTATGGCCTTGGAGAACAGGTTAGAGTAGGAGGTGTCGCGGCAAACCTTTTATTCTATCGAACTGATTTTATTTCCAAGGACGCCGAATACATTGCCGATCATCTTTTGGAACACATCCGAGAAATGATCCAGTTAGAACATGGTGTCAAAATCGACGGCAGCCAGTATCTGATGATTTTGAGCGACGAGGAAGCCGACGAATTGCAGGAGCATTGGGGCGAGTACGAGAATGTGAAAGCCATCTATGCATCCAAGGAAGTTCTGTTTACCACGGAACAAAACGCACTATTTGCAGGTGTGGAAATCCATACTATACCTGATTACTACTTCAACTTTGAACTGAAGGAGGTGGGTGAAACATGGTAAGCGGCATCAACATCAATCTGTTTGACTTTCAGGAAAGGGCAGTTATCAATCTTCTGGATATAGCAACAGACAGCCGTTCCAAGCAAACGGTTATTGTCAAGTCTCCCACTGGCTCTGGTAAGACCATCATCCTGATTGACTTCATCGAAGAATACCTGACAAAGATAATCAGTAATACCGCCTTCATCTGGTTATGTCCCGGCAAGGGTAATCTGGAAGAACAAAGCCGCCAGAAGATGCAAAAGTTTGCGCCTCACTGTTATACACAAAACCTGTTTGATGCCCTACAGAACGGTTTTGATGCTGAAAGCACCACTTTTATCAACTGGGAGCTGGTGACCAAGAAAGGAAACACGGCCATCCGGGACAGTGAGCGAAAGAACCTCTTCGACCGCATTGCGGAAGCACATCGAGCGGGAACGGAATTCATCGTCATCATCGACGAGGAACATTCCAATAATACCGCAAAGGCGAAATCCATTATTGATGCATTCTCCGCAAAAAACATTATCCGTGTTAGCGCCACCGCAGTGGAGAATAAGCGGTATGAGTATTTGGAAATTGACGAAGTAGATGTTATCAATGCCGGCCTGATTACCAAAGCCCTCTATGTAAATGAGGGATTGGTGGATGGCATTGAGATTAGCAATGATTATGAGTGCCTTCTGGATCTTGCCGATGCTAAGCGCAAAGCGATTGCTGCCCGATATAAGGAGTTGGGAAAGGCAATCCGCCCCTTGGTATTAATTCAGTTTCCAAATGGCCAGCCAGAAACTATCCGTGCGGTAGAAGCTAAACTGGAAAGTATGGGCTACACCTATGACAACGGCATGGTCAGCATCTGGATGAGTGAGGACAAACGGGATCTGCCAGATAACCTGACCGAGAACGATGCCACGCCGGTGTTCCTATTGATGAAGCAGGCTATCAGTACCGGCTGGGATTGTCCCCGTGCCAAAATTCTGGTAAAACTGCGTGAGGGTATGAGCGAGGGATTTGAGATTCAGACCATTGGCCGAATTCGCCGTATGCCAGAAGCCAGACACTACGAAGATGATTTGCTGGATTTCTGCTATGTGTATACCTTTGACGAGAAGTACAAGGCCGGTCTGTTATCCAGCATGGATAAGGCTTATGAAACTCGCCGTTTGTTCCTGAAGGACAAATGCAAAACATTTACGCTGGAGAAGGAAATCCGGGATATGGACTTTGACGGTCTGGGTGAGCGCGAAGTGCTGTTTAAAATTCATGAGGCTCTGGTTGCCAAGTACCATCTGGGTAGTGATAAGAAACAGAATCAGAGGCTGCTGGCAGACGCCGGATACATCTTCGGTGCGGAGATCCATGGGCAGGCTTTGCAGGGTGAGTTTGTACGTACCTCTGCTCTGACGGAGAGCCACAGTTACATTACGACCCATAAACGCGTTGATACGCATAAGCATGGTATGCAGCTTATGCACAGTATTGACGCTATCAAGAGCTCTATTGGTATGGCACAGAATAAGGTCAAAACTATTCTGGAGCGTCTTTTCCGTAAGGGCGGCAACTCCAGCCGGAAGCTGATCGCACTGGAAACAGCTGAATTCTATGCATTTGTTATCAATAACCAACACAAACTGAAAGAAGAATTCCGGGAAGTTACAGCGCAGATGGCAGTCCAAATGAGTATGCAACTGCATCCGAAGAAAAGTACCTTCCATATTCCGGAGCAAGACTTTTTCCGCTATGATCCCAATGTGAAAAACGAAGTAGCGTACCTATCTAATGCCTATCACGAATATACTTCTGGCTTTGCAACCAGCCTTGTTCGCAGCACTTGTGAAATGCTGTTTGAGCAGCACTGTGAAGGTCGCCAAGACATCGAATGGGTGTACAAAAACGGTGACACCGGACAACAGTATTTCTCCATCGTCTATGTAGACGGAATCCAGAAGCAGTGGCTTTTTTACGCTGACTACATCGTGATGAAGAAAGACGGAACGATTTGGGTGATTGAAACTAAGGGCGGCGAAGCCAGGGGCCAGGATAAAAATATTGACCGTCAAATAGAGAACAAGTTTAATGCGTTCAAGGCGTATGCTACAAAGCATAACTTACACTGGGGATTTGTTCGGGATAAAGACAACCAGTTATATATCAACAATACAGAATTTGCTGTTGATATGGCTGATGAACACTGGGTACCGCTAAAACAGGAGTTTTAAGCGTATGGAGATGAATTCTTTGGAGCAAACAGAGAAAAAGAAATCACGTGATTTTAATATCTACTATCTGAATTTCAGTAAGGTATATGAAATCGCAATGATGATTAACAATGTCATTCTTACTAAAATTGAAACCGATAAATCAAGTAGTTTTGAAGCACAATATGGCTTCACATCGTCCATCTCAGCACAAGGTACAAAACAGTTTCTGGACGGAATTAAGGCCTCTATCTCCGCAGACGCAAAGGAAACTGCTACATCATCATCCAAAGTTGTGGAAAGTTTGGATGTAAAAACGACTAAATCCATCCTTTTGCGTAGGATCATTGAGCAGTGTGCCTCTGTGGCTGCATTGGATAACTCAGCAGAAGGTGATCTTGTAAAGGTAGATCGTATCAAATTAGAACTGCTGAACGAAGAAAGCCTTCGGCAATTTCTTATTTTGCGTCGCGATGCATTAAAGGGTATGCGGGTAGAAGGTATGGAAGTCAATAATTTGGTCAGTTCAATGTTGCAAGACTATGCATACATTTTGAAAGGGCTTGTATATGATGAAAATATGAAGGAACCCGTATCTGAAATTATCATTAAGATCCCTATGGAAATTCAATCGGAATTTGAGAATAAGTACAACATCAACGATTTACTTATTGGTCATGTATCTATTGTTGGCATCTACAAAGGTATTGTAAGCGAAGAATTTATTAGCTCAAACACATTTACCTATTTCCAAGAGATTGGTGCTCGCAAGGAACAACAGGAGGCAGCTGCCAGCAAAATAATTAAAAGTAATTCGCATCCTTTGCCACATGACACAACTAAAAAGAGTTTCAGTGATTACCATTTCATTGATACATTGGCAATCATTCAAGATGTGGCATTTAAACTGGAAGAAGCCCCTGCGCTAAAACTTCACTGGTGGAATCGCTTCGGTATTTGGCTAAGTAAACTGTGGAGGAAATAAAGATGGAGCATACTTTGTTTACTTACCGCAATGTTGAGGAATTAAGAAAAATCCAGGAAGAAAGAGAAGTATTCCCATTTAGATTTGAACAAACTAAAGATATGCTCGATTTCTGCGCTGATATTTGCATTGACATATCTGCATTGGTTTATTTTTTGTTGACCAACAAAAATAATATAGTACCAGTATACATTAATTTCACAAATATGGCAGAGGATACTGTTGTAATTGTAGAAGCGACCATTGTAGAAAGTGCTATGGAATTATTGCCTCTTTTATTTTCTGATTATAAATGCTATTTCAAGGAAGATGAAGAGGCAGATTCTGACCCCGAAACAGCGCACGCCTTTAAACCATATCCCAGGCAAAAGATATACAAATACAACAATACACAGGATTTGGACAATATCATTCAATACGCAGATATGAATGATATTCCGATTGCAACTTTTTCTCGCGCAAGTGGTGAACAGCGTAACGAATTTGAACGATTTAACAGCTCTTCTAAGTTGGCTATATTAGATTTGACTTCTGTTTCATATGCAATCGAGGATAATAAAGCTCTCATTTACGCAGTTGAACAGTTTCTTGGTATCATGCCAAATATTAGAGTTATTGCGCAAACACCTCAGATTGATGCATTATTGAAATACTTTCCACTGTTTTTTGATGGACAAGAACCTGTCTGCAAGTTACTTCCTGATCTATGCGGCTTAGGGGAGAAAGAACCTGAAGAAAATATGCTCTCTAAAGTGACAGATTTGAGTGGAGGGAATTTTGATACCTTCATCGACATATTCAATCATAACTTGATTGGCCACAGCTATTTCAAAGACAGACTGCAGTATTGCTTAAAAAATTTTATTTTGCTAAACAAAGCCAAGGAGCAAAAAGTCCTTTCAATCTTTCTCTTTGGAGCATCTGGTATCGGAAAAACTGAGGTTGCGAGGCTGCTCGCAAGTGGGCTACAAACTGATTGTTACTTAGCTAAAATCAATTTTCAGAACTACAGTAGCCAAGATGCCTTGAATAGTTTAATCGGCAGTCCGGCAGGTTATATTGGTTGCAACCATGGAGAGCTAAGTGAAAAAATTCAAAAAAGCAAAGTAGGTGTGCTGCTTTGCGAT
>PPYF01270027.1_pt1 | contig 11447 bp, 8 predicted proteins | sample 1559871 | NCBI WGS metagenome assembly PPYF01 (sample SAMN08240021, study PRJNA423297) | Human gut metagenome, whole genome shotgun sequencing project. | reverse complement strand
TCTTGTACAATCGCAGACCACGCTGCCGATATTGATAGAACGACAATCGACAAAGAAGTTACCGTAAAGGAAGTATATACTCTATAATGCCATAAAATGCACACACACACCGGCCTTTTGTTCGGTGGGGGTGTGCATTTTGAATTTTTGTTGAAGTATTGCAGTAAGTCAAATTAGAACCCATCAATCACACGTTCGACCACGGCGGGAACAAAAATGGACATCACAACCAACCACACGGCTGCAATAGCTTGAATAAGATTGTCGGGCAACCCAATAAGAATGTCGGGAATAAGAAATGACATTTATTGAGCTGTTACTTGCGGCCAAAGGTGGAAGCAAACCTGCATTTGAGGAATTGTTTGGCCGATACAAAAATCTTTTGCGGAAATACTCTGTGATAAATGGAATATTTGATGATGACCTTTATCAAAAACAATGTGTGGCATTTGTACACTGTATAAAAATTTTTGAAGTAAAATAACCAGACGGTAAATTAACGATGATATTTGATTAAGAAAACAAAAGGGTAAAAAGAAATTGCCCTATAAGGCTCGTAATAGCTGACGATTTTGAGCCTTATAGGGCGTATTATTTGAATTAATTATATGGAGGACCTTGAATTATTATTAAACGGAATGCAAGTCAAATTCTCGAAATGGAATAACGTCCTTCAAAGACCATAAGCCGATAGAACTCTCCCCGCCAATAGAAATTCATTCGTAGTGCCTTCCATCCAGACGGTAAGACAGGGGAGAAGACCGGCGTATCTCCATCAAAGGTCGCTCCCAAGAAGCCAAAGAAAATGCTCGACCACGTTTCGCCCAAGCAGGCAAGATGAAGACCTTCTTTTCCGGTGTTGTTCATGATTTCGTGTAGGTCGAGATACAGCGCTTTTTTGAAGTATTTTTCGGCAGCTTCCTGCAGGCCGTTTTGTGCAGCAAAAAGTGCATGGCTGGCGAAGCTCAGAGTGGAATCGTGCAAGCAGCACGGCTCGAAATCTTCCCATGCGTTCAGACGCTCTTCGGGAGTGAACTTCTTAGGCAGCCGGGACATCAGAAGCAGCGTATCAGCCTGCTTGATAACTTGATACCTTTGCAGACGGTCAAAGCAAACATGATGATAGCTGGCACCGTCATCGGTTTTGAGCGTTTTAATGTCCACGGGCTCAAGCCGAGTAAAAGTCTCATCCGGCAAATATCGGCCAGTTTGCGGATCGCGACATTCTTTCAGATTGTCTCGCAGAGAATGCCAGGCAAGGACTTCCTCATCGCTGAGGGAAAGCTTCGAATACCGATTGGAATCGGTTTCCTTGAGTTTCAGCGCTGCCTTGATGGCCAAATCAAGATTAAACTTTACCATGCAATTGGTAAAGAGATTGTTGTTGGTAATGCCGCAATATTCATCAGGCCCCTTGCAGAACATGAGGTCAGCAGAGCCATCAGGATGAATGATGCAGCGGCTATACCAGAAGCGGGCAGTTTCGATGTAAACTTCCATAGCTTGCAGGTGAAAATCCTCATCGCCTGTGGCATCAAGATACTGCTGCATAGCAAATGGAATATCTGCGGTAATGTGCAATTCACTGGCACCAATGTCCCAGCTTTCGCATTGCTCAGAACCGTCGAAAGATGTCATCCAAGGATACCGGGCACCGGCATTGTTCATCTTTTGGGCGTTCTCTTTCGCCTGCGGAAGGGTTCTTACGCGATATTCCATTAAGCTCTTGGCGGCTTCGGGGTGGGTATATAGGAAAAAAGACAGCATAAAGAGATCCGTGTCCCAGAAATAGCATCCTTTATACCGTGTGTGCGTTAATCCGCGTGCGCCGATACTTACGCTGCTGTCACGGGCAGAACAGCTGGTGATAAGCTGGAAAATGTTGTACCGCACAGCGGACTGATCATCGGGTGCTCCATCAATTTCGATATCTGATTCATTCCACCGAGAGGCCCATGCCAGAGAGGATTTTGCAAACAGTTCATCATAAGTGTCAGAAATTTCGTTGCTCCCAATAAGTGGGTCGATATCTCGACTTGTGGTGATGCGCGTGGTGATTTCCAAAACAACCTTTTGACCGCTTTGTAAAATCCCGCACCACTGCTTTCCAAGGATATCATCAGAGATATAGTCTTCAGAATCTGAAAAAGAAGTATGGAAAGACATCTGTTCTCTTACAATCAAGCCGGTACCTAAAATGGAGAAAGTACAATCGACAGAATCCTTGCACATGTCATGCTGGGTGGGCTCGGCAAGTTTGATGGTTTCGTGATTTTCTTTTACCTGATCATCCGGAACAGGGCAGTTGCAGCAGGCAGTATGAATTCCTGCATGTACCGAGATATTGGAGGTGCGTGATGCGGAGAAGGAAAGCCGCTGTACGAGCAGTGAGGGATCGGACATACTGCAGAACACCCGATGCTCAATATTTAGAGTGGTTTCACCGCTTTTGGCTAAAAAAGACTGTGAGCGAACGCCTGTTTTCATATCCAGCGTGCTGGATACAGGAGAGGAAAGTGTAATAGGATGTCCATCACATTCGATATTTCCCCAGACGGGGGTAGGCAGGTTCACAAAATCGGTGATGCCGGGTTTGATTTCACCGAAGATGCCAGCAACGAACAAACCTGTCTCAAAGGTGCGCTTTTCCTGCCAGAAGGGGAGATATCCACGGATGCCCATGCGTCCGTTCCCGGTGAAAAAAGTGCTTTCTTCAAAACTGTCATTTGTGCTATTTGTCGTAAGCTCAATTTGCCAAGGCTTCAAAATTATGTCTTGACGCATAAAAGCATCCTTCTTTCTTTTATAGTAATGCTTCACGGATAGAATGGCAAAGGAATCCTGCGCAGGTAGCGAAAGCCTCGCCGGTGGTGCAGTAACCAGTCACTTCATCAACGCTTTCGCATGCGATGCCATTGTCCATAGAGATTTTTTCCAAAATGGCGCGGCAATGTTCTACGCGCCCGCACAGCAAGCTATTAGCTAAACTTAAGATCCAGGGGTGAGGTGCGTGTGGACACCCGATTTCGTTGATTGGACTGTTAGCAAAGCTGTATTTGTATTCCGGTGAACGAATCATTGCAACGGTATTGCGGTATATCTCATCAGTAGGGCTGCAAAAGTCGAACAAGGGAAGCAGCTGTAGACTTCCCGGCGGCTCGTCGTAAACATCGTGACTGCCGTTCAAATCAATAGACCATCCGAAATAAGGTTTCCCCTCTGCGTCCTTTTGGACACAATGCGTCATAATAGCATCTTTGATTTCATCGGCAGTTTTTTCAAGATGTGCATATTGAGGTGCGAGTTGGGCCAAATCTTTAAGTGCTTTCCACACAAGCACATTATCGTATGTAATATAAGGATAAACGTGCTCATCGTCTGTTGGCTGCAGGAAAGTATCATACAATCTGCAAGATGCGGCTTCATGCTGCCGCAGACGATTCAGAATGAGGCTATCGGCGTCCAAAATAGCCGGGAAACTCCAAAGCAGACTGTCTCGATCCCAATAAGCGGCACTTACATAGTAGCGGGGGCTTCTGCTGGTAACGAGCACCAACTCTTCGGTGTCAAGTGTAATGCCGGTTGAGAAGAACATACAGAAGAACAGATTCGTATTGTAGAGTTGTGTGAGCTTTGCATCACCATTAAAGGTGACACGACGCTCTTGAAGCCAAGTTCTTGTTTTTGTAAGTTCTACATCGAAAGTTTGCCGAAGCATCTCTTTGGCGCTTGTTGCGGCAGCAACTTCCTCGAAACCGAGACCCCAATAAAATACGACCGAGGCTGTTCCATCGGCAGCAATTGTACAGTGATGGGATAAATCGTAAGTAATACTGCCATCATCGGAACAGGTAAAAGAAGAATCTGTTTGTGCATCGGCCATAGGGGCAAAGGCAAACATCGGGAATCCTGCATGATATTCGAAAATCAAACTGCTGTTCCAGCCACTGCGGAAACAAGTTGCTTTACCACTTAACGGCTTGTCCTCGTTTACACAGTGCCAAGAGGAGGCCCAGCATCCATTTAACCCCATAACAACATCTTGTGCGCTTTCAGAAGTATTATGAACCGTCATCTGAATTGCGAAACCGCGTTCATCAATAGGAGGCACGTAAAGGGTTTTGAGTTCAAGGCTGCCAAGCTGTGCAGTAGACTGGGGCAGCCAATCATCAAGCCGGGTCCACGCAAGATGAGCCGGAGAGAGGGAACCGACGCCATCTAAATGAACATAAGGCTGAATCAAAGGTGTGGATTCGCTCCCGCGAATATCTATAAGCCCTTTTGCGGCCATATATAGGAATGTTATGTCCTCTATCCCGCCTGTTCGTTCGTTGATGCGGGGCAAAGAAACGGAATCATTGCCAGTTGGCAGATACTTGTCCATAGTGAATCCCCTTATAAAGTGAAATAAGTATACAAATAAGATTAAGCGATTAACCTTGTTGCTATCATCAATATAACAGGAATGTTCGGCATAGTCAACAATATTTTTTCATAAATAGCAGGTTAATTTAATTAACTGTTGACATTTTGCTGCCGGCGTGGTATTGTAATGCCAGAGAAACGAGTTAAACGCTTAAACTAAATTCGTAAGATTGGTGGAGTCGATATGGCAAGACGCGCAACACTAAAAGATGTGGCAGAGCGTGCCCAAGTCAGTACGGCTACGGTGTCTTATGTTTTGAATGACAAGAAATCAATCTCCGAGCAGACCAAGACCCGTGTGTACGACGCGATTCGGGATTTGAATTATGTTCCCGATCTCAGTGCGCGAAGCCTGTCCAGTAGAGATTCAAAGCTGATTGGAATTGTCATTCCACAGACCGAGCCCGGCAGCAAACTGATGCTGCAAAATGATTTTTACAGTGAAATCGTTGGCAGCATTGAGTATCACGCAAGACAGCATGGCTATCATGTGATTATTTCGGCCACAGATGTAAATGAAAGCTACTTGACTTTGGCTAAAGAACGGAACCTTGACGGGATTATTGTTATCGGTATGTACCCAGATGACTTTTACCGTCAAATGAAGAAAACACAAATCCCCATTGTATTGATTGACAGCTATTGTAACGATCATTATTACCATAGCATACGAATTGATGATGCCTATGGAAGTTATCTGGCTACCAATCATGTGATTGGATATGGGCATAAAAAAATTGCTTTTTTCTGCGGTCAGATCAAAGAAAACGGTGTCATAAAGAAAAGACTCTGCGGCTACCAACAGGCACTGGAAGAAGCCGGAATCCCATATGATTCCACGCTTGTTTATGAAGGCAAAGTTGATTACGATAGTGGCATCGAGCTTGCACGTAAACTGTGCAATGAAAATAAGGATGTCACAGCAGTAGTTGCTACCGCAGATATCTTAGCTATTGGAGCTATGAAGGGGTTCTACGAACAGGGAGTTTCGGTTCCCAATGATATTTCTATCGTTGGATTTGACGATTTGGAGATTTCTAAATATCTGACACCAGGACTGACAACGGTTCGCCAAGAAATCTCTCAAAAAGGTGAAAAAGCAGTTGAACTGCTTTTAGATAACATTCAAGACGCGGATATGACAAAGCGAGAGGTTATTATTCCGGTTAGCCTTTCTCGCCGGGAATCCGTTCGAGATATGAGAGGGGAGGAATAAAAAAGGACTGCACCAACCGTCCAAAGTCTGTGCAGCCCAAATCCAAAGAGCGTCTTATTGCTCTTCTATAATAAGTGTAAGCGAAGAAGAGCAAAAAATCAAGTGTTCCACTACTTATACAAGGAGGAAAAACAATGAAAAAGGCGATTTCTTACATGGCATGCTCGATGGCCGCAATGCTTGCACTCAGTGCCTGCGGTTCGGCAGCCTCGTCTGCAAGTACCGTGGCAAGCTCTTCTGATGCAGCTTCTACGGAAAGCACGGCAGCATCGGAGGCTTCTAATGAGCCTGTGACAATCACGTTTGCACAGTACTCCGGGTCCGGAGACAACGAGCAGTATCTGCAGCAGATGGTTGACAACTATATGAAAGAAAACCCCAATGTCACCATCGACCTGCAGACCTATGGCTATGACGACTACTTTACGCAGATGACGGCGAAGGTTTCCGGCGGCCAGGCTCCCGATGTTTTTGAACTGGATTACCAGAATTTCGTCTCCTACGCAAAGAAGGGCGCATTGATGCCGCTGGATGACATCCTGACCAAAGACGGCATCGACACCTCTATCTACAACGATATGGCCCTGAAAGCGTTCAGCGCTGACGGCGTACAGTATGGCGTTCCTGATAGCTTTTCGAATGTTGTGCTGATTTACAACAAGGATCTGTTTGATCAGGCCGGTATCGACTATCCCACGGATGACTGGAAGTGGGAGGATGCAATGGCTGCGGCGGAGAAAATCCGTGCGCTGGGTGATAATATCTTTGGCTATTATCATCCCATTTCCTTCAACGAGTTCTATAAGACCGTTAAGCAGAACGGCGGCAGCCTTTTCAATGATGACTTTACGGAGTTCACGATGGATACCCCGGAAAACATTGAAACGCTGCAGTACATGGTTGACATGCAGCAGAAAACCAATGTTATGCCCACCGAGGAGCAGATGGCAGGCATGGGTGACTGGGACCTGTTTGAGTCTGGCCGCCTTGGCATGATTGTGACGGGTATTTGGGCATTCCCCGAATATACGAGCAATTGCGACTTCGATTGGGATATCGTTGTTGAACCTGGTCACACTCAGAAGGCTACGCACTTCTTCTCCAACGGTTACGTCGTTTCCAAAGATTCTCAGGTTGCTGATGAAGCCGTTAAGTTCATCACCTACATTTCCTCCAACCGTGAAGCAACGCAGATTCGTCTGGACGCAGGCTGGGAGCTGCCTCCGGTTCAGGACGAGGATATCATCGCTCAGTACAAAGAAAAGACTCCTCCGGCAAATCGCGAAGCGGTCTTTAAGAGCCTTGATTACCTTGTGACTCCTCCTGTTATCACCCAGTATGCAGAGCTGCAGGACATCGTTGGTCAGCATTTGAGCGCTGCGGCCGCCGGCACTGTCACCCCGGAGCAGGCGCTGAAGGATATGCAGGCTGAGTGCGAACAGAAAATCGATTTGACCAAGTAAATAGTTTGACGGGGGCAGGCGGGAGCCTGTCCCCGTATTTTTATCGGAGGGTTTATAGAATATGAAAAATTCCCGATTGGCAAGCTGGAAAACAGCATTACCATTTTTGCTTCCAAGTTTGGCTGGTTTTGTTGTGTTCAGTATCATCCCAATGATTATGCAAATTTTTGTCAGCCTGACCAGTTGGGATGGATTGAGCGAACTGACATTGTTCAGTGATTTTAGCGGATTCATGGATCGATTCTACGTAGGGATCGAAAACTATAAGGAAATTCTCACATCAAAAGAGTTTTATCAGGTGATTGGAAACACGCTGGAATTTGTGATCCTCTACATTCCTTTGATGCTTATTGCCTCCATGATTGTGGCGCTCATTTTGAACAGTCATGTAAAGGGTGTTGGAATTTTCCGCGTTCTTTACTATATCCCGGTTATCACCTCATGGGTTGCTGGCGCATTGATTTGGAAATGGGTTCTTAGTCCGGAGTATGGTGCTATTAACAATATCCTTGCCTTGTTCGGCATTGAGGGCCCCTCGTGGCTTCAAAGCTCAAAGTGGGCAATGCCCGCAATCGTTCTTGCCTCTGTCTGGAAGGATATGGGGTACTTTGGCCTTATGCTGATGTCTGGCCTTCAGGGAATCAATCAGGAATACTACGATGCGGCGGCAATCGACGGTGCCGGCAAAATCAAACAGTTTACAAGAATTACATTGCCATTGCTGACTCCTACGCTTTTCTTTGTCTTGATTATCAGCTTGATTAACTCCTTCCAGCTGTTTACGCAGATTATGATCATGACCCCCGATGGTGGCCCGCTTGGCTCGACAATGGTGATGGTTGAACGCATTTATAAGTGCGGCTTCCGTTACTATGAAATGGGTACGGCTGCCGCATATAGCTGGATTCTGTTTGCGATTTTGCTGCTTCTGACAATGGTTCAGATGAAACTTCAGAACAAGTGGGTGAACTACGATGACTAACGCTAAAACATCTTCTTTGACAGGGCTGAAACAAAGACGAATCATTGGAAAAGTGGCATTTTATGTACTGGGATTGTTGGTTGCCGTAATTGTCTGCATCCCATTTTATTGGATGATTATCACCAGCTTAAAAGGCCGCGGCGCTATTATGAGCATTCCCGTGGAGTGGATTCCCAAAGAACCGACACTTGATGCATACAAAAAACTTTTTGCTATGCCGGAATTTGTGGGTTCTATCTTCAACAGCTTTTACGTGTCTGTTCTTTGCACGGCAGTGCGGCTTCTGTGTGCCGCGATGGCTGCATTTGCACTGACAAAAATTCCGTTCAAGGGACGTAATGCGGTCTTTGGCATTTATGTTACGGCGCTGATGATTCCGTCGCAGATCACTTTTATTCCACTGTTCATTATCATGACGAATATGCACCTTACCAATAGCTTAAATGCGTTTATGCTGTTGCAGCTGTTTAATGCCTTTGCCATTTTTATGATGCGGCAGAAAATGATGACGATCAACGATGCCTATATTGAAGCTGCTGTTATTGATGGCGCGAGCATGTGGCGCATTTTTTTCAAAATCATACTGCCCATGAGCGGCAGCGCTATGGCAACGCTGGCAATCCTTGCATTTATGGACATGTGGAATGATTACCTACTGCCGTTGGTTTTGCTGAGCGAAAGAAGCAAATTTACGCTTCCACTGCTGCTGAGCACGTTGTCCGGCCAGTACAAGAATCAGTACAACCTGACAATGGCAGGCGCACTGATTTCGATTATTCCGATTCTGATCGTTTATATTTTTGCGCAGAAGTATTTCAAAGAAGGCCTTACGGTTGGCGGCGTGAAAGGATAAAAGCATATGATTGAGTGGGAGCCTAATAAGAACGATGCCAATCTGAACATACCAGTAGACGGTCAGGTGGCTTCTATATGCTGGAATGAACAGACAAAACTGCTCACCATGAGTCTTGCGTATTCAGCAGTTTATGGAATGGGTGAACGGTATAATGGACTCAACCAGAATGACCGCATCGTGAAAATCGAGGTGGAAGAAAAGTTCTGTAATCAAGGGGATAAAAGCTATTGTCCCTCGCCGTTCTTTTTCACGGATACAGGGTTCTCTTTCTGTACATTGTCTGGTGGCACATTGATATTCGATTTCACACAGAAAAACGTCGTAACGGTTCATGCGCCCGGCAATTGTAAGTTTATATTCGACGCAGGAACGCCTGAAAAACTAATTTCTGAGTATATGTCTTTGTCCGGACCTGCGATTCTTCCGCCTGACTGGGTCTTCGGGCCGTGGATCTCTGCAAACCATTGGAATACGCAAAAGGAAACGGAAAAGCAGATTGAACTTCTGAAGAAGTATCAATTCCCGGCTACCGTGCTGGTTCTTGAAGCATGGAGCGATGAAGCAACCTTTTACATTTTTAATGGTGCCAAATATAAGGAAAAGCCGAACGGGGGGCCTTTTGCAGTAGGTGACTTTGACTATTCGGAAAGCGCCTATTGGCCGAACCCACAAGAAATGATTGAAAAGCTGCATAAGGCAGGACTTCATCTGGTGCTCTGGCAGGTCCCGGTGTATAAGCAGCAAGGCGATGATGAAATCAGAAATCATCAGAATGATTTGGATCGAGAGGATGCAGTAAAACGCTCCCTGTGTATTCATAACTTGGATGGGACACCCTATAAGATTCCGGAAGGACATTGGTTCCCCGGCTCGATGATCCCTGATTTTACAAATCCTGAAACTTGCAAAACATGGTTCGGGAAAAGACAGTACCTGCTTGACATGGGCGTAGATGGATTCAAAACCGATGGTGGCGAATTTGTTTGCACAGATGCAGTTTCCTTTTATGACGGCAGTACGGGCAAGGAAAGCCGCAACTGCTATCCGCAGCAATACACGAAGGCATATACCAAATTTCTTGGCGATAATCATGTCCTTTTCAGCCGTGCAGGCTACATGGGACAGCATACAACACCGTGCCATTGGGGTGGGGATCAGCAGTCCACAAATGATGAACTGCGGCATGTCCTTTCCGCAGGGCTTAGTGCAGCTTTAAGCGGCATTCTGTTCTGGGGATTTGATCTTGCCGGATTTGCAGGGCCGCTTCCGACGTTGGATCTCTATCGCCGTGCAACGATGCTGGCGTGTTTTACGCCAATTATGCAATGGCATTCTGAACCCGATGGCGGTCAGTTCAAAGAATTGATGCCTGGCGGCGAGGGAAACAATGAACGCAGCCCGTGGAATATGGCAGCAGTCTATAATTCTCCTGAATTTGTGACGGAAATGCGTTTCTGGCATTGGCTCAGAATGAATTTGCAGCCCTATTTGATGGCCACTGCATTCAGGTGCGCAGCAGAGAAAGTCCCAATGATGCGTCCGCTTGTGTACGAATGGCCGTGGGACAAAGCCGCTCGCCAAGTTGAGGACGAATTCCTTCTGGGGGATGCTATCCTTGTTGCACCGCTGTTGGAAGAAAACCAAACTGCAAGAGAAGTCTATCTGCCAGAGGGCGAATGGTACGCCTTTTTTACGGGAAAATGCTATCATGGCTGCCAGACAATTTCTACGACGGCAGATATGAAATTCCCTGTTTTTATCCGCGGCGGCTATGCAGTTCCTCTGCATGCTGATGGCATGGATTCACTTGGCAATCCAGTTTCTCAGAATCTTAATTCTAAACTGATTCTGCTTGTCGCTGGAGCGGCAGGCAAAAGTACTTTCACCACAAATAAGTCGGTTCTTACCTGCGAGTGGAAAAACGAAAAGGTCCGCGTGGAAGGAACTGGAGCAGAAACCGTTCAAATTCACCATTTTTGCTGACTGCAAGAGGCTTTAGCACACAGCAAGAGGCTGTTTATTTGCAGTCAAAAGGATTTGCCTATGAACGCCATTATTTTCGATTTAGATGGTGTTCTGTGCCATACAGATGAATATCACTATATGGCGTGGAAAGCCATGGCTGATGAATTGCATATTCCTTTTAATAGAGAAGTCAATAACCAGCTGCGAGGCGTTTCGCGGATGGAGAGTCTCGAACTAATCCTGCGTAATTCACCAGTCCGTTACAGCGAGCAGGAAAAATTTCTGCTTGCGGAAAAGAAAAACAATATCTACAGAGAGCTGCTACAAAATATAACTTCAAAGGATTTGGCAGATGGTGCATGGACAGTGCTGGATAAGCTGCATGCCGTCCATATCCCGATGGCTATCGGATCTTCAAGCAAGAATACACCGCTTATTGTAGAAAAACTTGGAATTGGATTGTTCTTTGATGCTATTGTAGATGGAAATCAAATTTCACATTCAAAACCAGATCCGGAGGTCTTTTTGCTGGCGGCAGAA
>PPYF01000512.1_pt1 | contig 11447 bp, 13 predicted proteins | sample 1559871 | NCBI WGS metagenome assembly PPYF01 (sample SAMN08240021, study PRJNA423297) | Human gut metagenome, whole genome shotgun sequencing project. | reverse complement strand
CAATTTAAAATGAAAAAGCAACCCTTGTAAGTCATGGCATACAAGGGTTGCTTTTTCATTTTTCATCTTGTCTTGAAGACAAACGTTTTATATTTTTACAAGTCCTATTCTAATAGGCTTTTACTGTCATGTCAACGTTTATAGTCTGGCTCTTTTTCCGTGTTATTCCGTAGTTTTCCATGACTTTTCATATTTTTTGCTATATTTATGCTATATATAGCAAAAATATTTTGGGGTTCTCAGAACATCCAATCGAACTTTTTTAGATGCTATTTTCTACTATTATATAGCATCTAAAAATAAACTATATACTAAAACTCTTTTAAACAAAATTAATTAATAACTTTTGATAAATTATCAAGATTTATTTTTTGTTCATCAATTTTTCTATACAGAATTTTCCGACCCATTAAACTAAAATAAACACGATATAAATATTCTGTTTTGTTTTTCTTAATAAACTGTAATTTAACTTTACTTAAGCTTATTCTTTCATTTAAAAATAAATTCAAATGCATTGACGGAGCATTTTTTAGAAGTTCTATTTCTCCTCCTGGGCATATACCGTTATATGGTTTTCTAGCTTCCACTCCACAACCAGTCCTATGCTTCATACCCTGCGCATCAATAATCCAACCATCATAATTTAGAGGAGTTAGACTTGCGTTGCATACCGTTATTGTCCACTTTTTTAAAATAATATTATAGTTAATAACGTATGATACGTTAATTCGTTTTTTACGAAGTCCAAGATACAATGCTACAATCGCTGAAAAGACCGTGCCTATTGCGCTAAACCAATCCGCTAGATTTCCTGTCTCCATCCTTTTTCTCCTATTATGCGTTATATTTTACTTAATTAGACAAAAAAGCGTCCTGCTAAGCACTCATTATAAAAAACAATTATAACAAAATAAGCCCTAGGGATCATTACAAAAATTGCAACAACCTCTAGGGCTCGTCAATATGAGAGGAGGATTTCGCTTCCTATTTAATTTGATATACTTGTTTCGAGAAAAGAGGTGATATATATGAAATTAGACGCATCAGGTCTTGCTGCTCTCATGATGTCTAGTATAGCTATTGGTAGTATTCTCTCGCCAATGGCACAATCATGGATTAGCAACTATTATAAAAGCAAAAACAAAGAGCAAGATAACAAGCTCATTGTTCAAAAGCTGGAACTAACTAATAAATCAGCTAAGCGTACCCATATAAGGTCCACGTTTGAAGGATATGTGAAATATACTGGCGAAGTTATTGCCACCGAAGGCCATAGTGGTACAAGCGAACAGGGCCGCTATTTTGGCGAAATTTTGCTTTATTTACCATCTAATGTAAATGTGGATGTCATTCATCTACAGCAAATAATTTATGGTGAACGGGATCCAGATGCTGTCGTTGATAGGTTCCAACAAGCCAGAATTCATTTTGGAGGCCTTACTCAATCGCTTAAAGAAGAATTAGACCAGTTGCTAAAAGAGAAAGAATGATAATCACATATACTGAATATATAATGTCGTTCATATGCAAGATAGCATAGAGAGCAATTAAAGTAACGCTCCATAAACATACTATTTCTATCATTGTATCACCTCATTATAGTAGCCGCCCACAAAAGCTCCGTATAAACGGGGCTTTTTTGCGAACTGTGTATTTCTTAGGCGGCAAAGTTACCTTATCTATATCCGTTCCACGTAATTCCGGTAAGGTCAACGTTCAAGTCCTGTTGACCACCGTAATCACTGTATTGCCAAATAGCTACACCATTCATGCTTGGGAAAGCATTGTAGTCAGGTTGTACCGACAACCCATTCTGATATCCTGCTACCCAGATTGAGTTAGGAAACTCGGCAGTTACTCGGTCAACATCCACGTGCGCTAATAAGTAAGGCTTGTAAGAATATAGCATCGGTGTAAAGCCAGCCTGCTTAATCATCCGCATACCAAGCAAGATGTTATCAGTGTTAGCTTCAATATCCCCAGAAGCCCCTGCCTCATAATCCAACGCTACAATTGAGCCATAAGGCGCTTGAATTTTTGTCAAAAAATAGTTAAGCATCTGTTGAGTTTGATACTGATTTGCACCTGTTTGATCCCAGATGTAAGTGTGAAAACGCCAGCCACGTGCTTTTGCTTGCGTTGCATGAGAGCCATATGTGGCTTGGTCATAAATGTAACCATTAACACTACCGCCAATTTGGCTAACTGCAAAGCTATCATTACCCGTATTGTTATACAAAGATGGTTGATACTTTGAGTAGTCACCACCATAAGATACGGTCTGCTTAACTGGTGTTAATATCCCATTGGCGTCTGCGTGATAAGTAACTCCGTCAACAGCAATGTCAGTGTTAGTAACTTTTAGATAAGTGCTTGGATCAAAATAATACTTGCTACCTTGCCAATCAACTAAGCCAGTCATTAGTCGGCCATCTTTGCCAACCATATACCAGTCACCCCATTGGGATTTTACGTATTCCTGCTTGCTAGCCTTCAAATAAGTAACGGGATCGAAGTAATAATAGCTTCCCATCCATTGTTGAACCCCAGAAAGTACCTGACCATTATCGCCAATCATGTACCAATCACCCCACTGAGATTGCACATAGTCCCGTTTTGTATGTAAGGTTCCATCTTGATTGAAGAACCAGTAAGATCCTTGCCACTGTTGAATACTTGTTAGCATCTTACCGTCTTGGGTCAAATACCAGCTAGTGCCCGGATTAGCTTTAGGGAGCTGACGGTATTGTCGTCCCTTTTGCACCTTCCCGTTATTCTCGTAATACATATAAGCGCCGTTTTGCTTTTGCCAACCTGTATTAGCAGAAGCAATAGTTACACTTGAACCAACTAAAAAAGCACCAGCAATTGTTGCCAGTGCCCAATTCTTAGCTTTCTTAAATGATTTATTTTTCATTAGAATTATCCTCCTTGTTAGATTGGTTAGGAATAAAACTCTTGCCGCTAAAGATAGTCTTGTCTGTGTTCAACTTAATGGAACTATTAGAAATAGTTGCCTTTACACCATCAACTCCAGTTTCAACAGTACTGGTGGTGACTTCGCCGTTGCCTTCCACAAAGCCGCATAAACCAAGAATTGTTAAAAGTGTGTTGATAATCGCTGCCACTTGATCCCAGTGACCATACGTAAAACCAAAAGCCATCATGACTTGTTGGATGAGCACAATTAAAAGCGTAATAAAAGACGCTACAACCGTTTTGTTGATCGTACCGTCTGGATTAAGGAACTTCTTTTTAATTACTACTTTAAGCTTCATTTATAATTACCTCTTTCCAAGTTTGTAATTCTCCGTTCATGATCTTTTAATTGCTCATCATGACGAATAAATTTCTTATCTCCTTGCTCTAATCGTTCATTGGCTTTAGCATATTGACGATTAGAAACCTCCATATTTCGATTCAACTTACTTAGTTCATCATAAATTGGGCCGAGAATATTTTGTTCGATATTATCAATAGCTTTTTTTGAACGTTTACTTAGCCATTTAAATCCAGTAATTATTATTCCAATGATGGTTAAAATGGCTACCCAATCTTCTAATGAGTAGCCGAAAATATAGTGAATTGCTACCCAGTGCATTTACTCACCTCCATTATTGAACATTATTACTTGTCGGTGTGGTAGATGTACTTGCTGAACTTGCGCTAGTATCTGGGTCCGCTAATGCCGGTGTACTATCTGGCGTTGTAGTTGATGAGCTTGCTGGAGTAGATGGCGAATCAGCTGATGAAGCCGGCGTGTCTGACTTAGCAGAATCACTTATTGCCGGCTTATCGCTTGCTGGAGTGTTGCTCTTAGCTGGCTCATCAGATTTAGGCGTATCGGATTTAGCTTCTTGTAAAGCTTTAACTTGTGCTGTTAAATCAGTTACTTGTGATGTTAAGTTAGCAATCTGCGTTTGCAAGTCTTTATTTACTGCCGACTTTTGCAACGCATCTAATGCAGTTGCATTGTCCTGCACTTGTTGACGCAACTGATTAAAAGACACAATCGTAACATACTTACTAGGGTCTGCGTCTTTCCCCGCTTGTCCCTCAGCAATCACACCTGTATCGGTGCCACCAATCATCCAGTGTTTAGTCTTAGGGTCAATTGTTGGCGTTAATCCATTGTTACCATCAAGCCCCTTGCTACCAACACCGGGAATACCTTGGAGTCCTTGCTCACCTTGAACGCCTTGTGGTAGTTGCAAATTCAAAGTGTAAGTATTCGGGTCACTTTGTAATGGAACTAGGGTTGCTGATGGTTGAGCATCTGGTGATAGTTTCGTTACAGAACCCATGACAATCTTTGGCGTTTGTCCCGGGTCACCCTTGGCACCTTTAGTCAAAGTTCCCACTTTTTGCATAACCGCATTCCAAAAGGCATTAATTGTCATTGATGGAATGTTAGTTACATCTGATACCTTCATTGAGTTTTCTTCAATCGTAAATTGAGCAAATCCTTTTGAGGGATAGACAGCATCTTTCTGCGTGTCGTTGCTCATCGCCCACAATTCAACAATATAGTTGCCAGGGGTTAATTGTTTAACGTCTTCTGTTTTAAGAATGACATTCTTATCTTGAATATACCCGGTAGCCGTAGCAGCGAAGTCCTTAGGGTGTTCTAAGTCATTGTTTAAGGTACTGGCAATCTTGAACGTTAATGTCCGATTACTAAAATCAGGTACTTTATCATCATCAAGCGCCGTAAAAGTCATTACTGCATCCGTATCACCGAACTTCCAATCTTTCCAATTATCAGCAATTGTTAGTGTTCGCATTTGTTTCTCCCTTCTATTTTGTGCAAAATAAAAACGCCCAAAAAGGACGTGTAAGAATTATTTAGATATCTTATCAATAAGTTGCGTTTGTTGATGTTTTAATAGTTCCCGGACTTTTTCAACAAGCAAATTTAGCTCGAATTCTGGGATAGGTTTGAATGATTTAGGATTGTAATAAGTATCTATTAATTCAGATAGCTTGTTGCGAATATAATTTTCCTCTTTAGAATTTTCGAACAGATATAGGTTCACTAAGGTTAGTTGTGTCTGTATCTTAATTAGTGAATCCTTAACTTCTCTTTCGATCCCATCCAGCTCATCTATAGCATTACGCATTTCTTGACGATTGTTACCGTTAAGACGAATTTTCTCAGTTTCTTTTTCAACGTAGTTTAGCTTTTCGATTATCATGTTTATGTGAATAAATTGCGAAATCAATTCAGCAATAGACACTCGCAATTTACCATACCATTCAATTTGATTACGATAGATAAGGTCATTTGTTGCTTGCACTTTTAATGAAACCTCCTGTCTTTCATCTGTTTTAGTGATTGTATAGACAGCACCTAAAACACCTATAATTCCAGAAAACAACCCAGAAAGAACTGAACTCCACATAATTAATCCACCTTTTAATTGATGAATTAATTATACAATTACTCTGCATACTTTTTGCCAGTAAATTCTTTATATTGTTCCTTTGTAATTGCCCCGTCTTTAACTGCCCAGCGAATATCAGCATACTGTTGAGCTAGCATTTTGATTATCTCAATCATTTTTATCACTCTTTTCTAACTGATTGACTTTTTGCGTCAATTGGAAGACTTGTTGTGTTAAAGCATTGATTAATTTAGCTGATCCGTCTGGTTCACTTGCTGGAACGTTGTATAGCTTTCGGTATTCATCATTACTAATGCCATGCCAGGTATTATTTGCTGGATCATAAGTAGGATCATTCAATCCATCTGGTGGTACAGTAGGCGTTGCATTGGCAATCACTGTTCCGGGCTTAATCTTGGCTAAACCAGTTAGGTGATAGCTATCGTCATATTCATAAACTGTTTGCGGCTTATTGATGGATTCATTATCCGCCAATTCATATGCTTCTAAGTTAATGTTGTCTTTACGTCCCACAAAGAGGTTATTCTTGTTATATACATAGATTGTTGCCATATTGCTCACCCCTATCTGTCAAATGCAATAATTACAAGACTAAGTCGTTCAATTTCGTGGCGCTTGCCTTTAAGACTGATATTGAGCTTCTTACTATCAATATCAAGACGTGGTAAAGCATACCCTTCAAAGTGATACATCTGTGCAATTGCCACATCAGCGTTATCAACCACCCACGGAAGATAGATTTGTGATTCATTAAAGTCTTGGTCATTGTCGACCTTAACATCACCACGTCCTAGAATTAGGTTCACATTCTGCATAATATGGAACTTAGAGAGGGCAAAGTCATTTCCGTTGTTAGCTCGTGATAGGCAGCCGCCTAACGTATAATCACGAGTCCAAGCGGAATCGGTTCTCAATACATTGGCTAACCGTCCAGTAATCGAATTAAGCTGACTAGTTAAACCATTGAACTTGTTATCAGTATAGTTGAATAGCGCTTGGCGAGCTGGTCCTTGCAAGTTGTCAATCTCAGTAACTCCGTGGAACTTGTTCTCACCAGTAAAATTATTGTTCCCACCAAAAGTTGCCACTTGGTTAGCCGAGATTGCAGCTAATAATGCTTGAACTGCTGAACGGGCAACATCTGCTGCTCCCTCTGTTCCTGAAAGCATTGCTTTAAGCTGATTAACCCAGTTAGCAACTTCTTGTTCAACTCCAGCCATGCTTTGACTTACATATCCATTGAATATTTTAGAATCTCCATAGGTCATATAGTCAGCACCAGCTAGCGTAGTAAAGGCAACATTAATCGTTGAAATAACTTGATTGTTACTGTCCTTAATACGGAAATAGGCTTGCTGATAATCACCAAGTGCTTGATAGAACGCTCCCGGAATTGTAAAGTCAAGCGTACCAACAGATGGATCAATTACTTTGTAAGTGGCACCAGAAATTTTTAACCGCCCATCATGGTCAACGCCCACAAGGTCAATCGACTTGCCTTGCATATTCATTGGCAGGTGATTAGGACCTTGTACAATAACAAATGGCACAACTCGCCCGTTATCGCCTTGATGACCATTCATTGCTGGCATTTTAACCGTAGTATCGGCTGAAACTGTGGTATCAAGGATAATCCGATTATTGCGGTCTTTAGCTTCAATTAAATCAGCCATTATCATTCTCCTTTCAATATCTTATTAATATAACCAATTAACGTGTTTAATTTGTTTTCAATCAGATACCAGTTGTAATTAACGGTATCTTTGTAATGAGCATCAGTCGCCAAACTGTCAACACGTAGCAATCGCAATAGGCTAGTTTTAGCACCCGTTTCAGGGTCACATAACCCATTGCTATTACATAAGCTAATCAGCTCGTTAACTTCTCGCTCTAAGTTGAAGAAACTTAATAATACATAGTTGCGAAGCGGACGAGTAAGCGCATTGTCGGGAGCGATTAATGTTGCCTGAACCTGCTTACTATCCGTTCCCATAAGGTTGTGCATTTGGCTATAAAGTTCATTAATCTTGTTGAGCGTCCGATTAATCCCGTTACTCACATTGGTACCAATCCCAAATAAATCTGCTAAACGGTCAAGCCTCAACTCATCAACTGTTTTAACAACTGGTGGTTGAGGCTTATTTTCTGGCTTATCAGTTTTAGGTGGATTATCGTGAGGAGGGTCAATATGTGGTGGTGGACTCGGTTGAACTGTTCCGCCTGCCATTTGCTTAAACTTCTCTGCTAGCCGTTGAGCAATAGCTCGCATCGTTGCTTTTGTTGGGTGTACTCCTGTATTACCGTCACCCAGTGTTTGATTAGCATTTTCGTAGGTAATTAATGGATCTGGGCGCCAGTCGTAATATTCAAGCCCTTCTTGTTTGGCAACGTCAATTAACATGTCGTCTAACTGATTCTGGTTCCAGAAAGCATTATTGACATCATAAAGGGTCTTACTTCCTTGTCGAAAGTCCTCAGTCGGCAATTCCAACAAGATTTTAATGTTAGGACTCTTACGCTTTAACGCTTCAAACCCATTAACCGCATTCTGCTTAATAGTTGCTAAGGCTTCGGGCCAGCTGAAGTTATTAACTCCGTAACTTACTAGCGCATAGTCGAACCCTGATACGTCAGTCTTATTGACCATCGCCGTAAAGCCATTTGAACTATTGTCATACTTAGTTCCGCCAATCGCTACATTGGTTACCTGCCAGCCTAAGTGTTGACCAATCAATTCAGGGATCCGTTGATTGGCTGAAACATTTTCTTTTCCGTCCCAACCAGCAAAAATTGAATCGCCAAACGCAACTAGTTTGGTCATGTTACCACCTCGTTATTGATTGTTCGGTTCAGTATTTTGGTTTTCCTTTTTGATAGCTGTATCAGCGGCGAGCTTCTGCTTAGCAATGGTAATTAAGTCCTTCATTGATAATTGCATAAAGTCCTTGCTTTCTGGTAAATCATCTGGTTTAACCCGAATTGAAGCATTGACAAATTCAGTACTATCAGCACTTTCATTATGCAAACCAACTTGCGCATAAAGACACTTGCCAGTATTAGTATCAAATTGGTAGTTAAATGAGCTTAATTGTGTTTCATTCATGGTATTTTCCTCCTAAATTTTTGTACTAAAAAGGCCCACAGCTTACTTATTAGCTTGTGGGTCTTGTTCTGTTTCTGGGATGTTAGCGGTTTGATCATCGGTAACTGTTTTAGGTGCTACTGATGATTGATCCTCTTTTGCTTGTTTTTGCTTTGCTAACTCATCTTGTAAATCCTTAATTCGTTTCTTTAATTGATCGTTTTCATTTTGCAACTCAATTGCTTGAGCTCGAAAACTAGCCCGATCGATCTCAGCATTTGAAAGGCGAGCAGCTAATTCACGTGCGGTTTGTACTAATAAATCATTGTTATTCATGTTGTAATTTCTCCTTTAATTCTTTAATTTCTTCTTTTTGTGTTTGCACTTGTTTATCAATTTCTTGGAATGCGGCGATGAGGTATGATAATTCAACACTCGGCTCACGATATTTTCCGGTTTGGTCGATGAATTCTCTTGGGACCGAGTAATGCGATACATCGTTAACATCATCAATAATGAAACTAGCTTGTGGGTCGTAGACACCCTTAGCTACATTCCGCTTATACTCATAAAGGTATTGATCATCTTGACGGATCTTATCTAGCGCTAGACTAGTATCAAGCTTTTTGATATTCGTCTTCTTTGATAGGGTCGAATAAGTGAGCCATCCTTGTGCTCGGCAATAATCGTTGAAGTAAACATACTTCATGAAGCGAGCACCAGAATTAACATGGAAGTTCTCGCCGTTGTTATCACCGGTATTAAATTCAACAGTATTAGAATTATCAAGACGGGTAAAGCCAGTATAAGTTCCATTATTAGTATTATTTTGGAAAAATAACGTTGGCTTAATATTTACTCCGCCATCAACTACTTGCATATGCATATTACCTTTAGCAGCAAAGTTAATTTCCTGATTATTCAGACTAATAGCGGGTACCATTGAATACCATAGTTGGCTAGCTGTTGTCCCACCCGAGTTAAAGTGGTCAAAAGCATTGATATATAAATGACGATCGGCACTAGAAGTATCATACCCAATGCTATATTGAGGAACTTCTTTACCATATGAGCTATCCATGAAGTCTATACCATCAAAATTAAATCGAGTTGTAGGGTTATTAACCGCATTCTCTTCTGTCTGAACATAAAAATGGTCATCATCAGATGATAATCTTACATGTCCGTTACTCAACGATATCTTGTCGGTATTAAGTGTTCCAGTATTAATCTTATCGGCACTCAAACTAGCAATTGCCGCACTCGGAATAAAAGCACGACCGGAAAATACGACTGACGAAGCATCAAGGTATAGCTTATTTGACTGAATTAACGTATTACCAGCCGTTAAATTAATCTGACTGAGCAGGTCACCGCTCTTGACCCGCAGGTTGATGTCGTCACGAAGCTGGGTGATCTCACTCTCGGTTGCACCCTGCGACCATGCGGACCATTTACTTCCGTCGTACTGGCGGCTGTAATGAATGTTGTCCCGGTCAGACACGGCGTACTGGACGATTCGACTGTCATAGCCGGGTTCAACCTGCACGTACCACCAATAGTCACCCGGTGGCAGATTAGATCCGCCTTTGACGAAAATCTTCTGCTGTAACACGGCGGTGTTGAGGTCAATGCTGTCGGTACTCTTCCACGTCGCCTTGTCTTTCAAAGCGTTGAAGTCGCTGGCACTAACCTTAGACTGCATCAAATCCGAAAGTTGCGTGTACTTTGAGGATGTATCGTTTTGATAGTTGGTAACTCTTGACTGCAAGCCGTCAATTGAAGCCGTGAGTGACTGGATACGTTTGATTGAATCGGAGTGGTTGTCACCAATCTTTCGGTCAAGCTCTGTGATAGTATCGCTTAATGTCCCAGCTTTTTGATCGACTAATGATTGTACCGTGCTGGTTGTCGCATAGCCCTTACCGTCAACAATGCTATTAACCCTAGTTTCATCAACTTTTGATTTAACTTCACCAGCTAAGATGTCAAGACGAGAACTAATTTGTTGCGCCGTATTTTTTACATTGTCAACCTCAGTCTGCTTTGCCATTAAACTAATAAGCTTACTATTTTCATTGATGGCGGTTGTGTTCTTTTGGATGGAAGCAATCGCATCATTAGGGCTGACGCTATATCCAGTGTTAACATTTCCTTCTTTTAGACTAATTTCATTAAAGGAAAAGACTGAGTCTTGACCATCAGTTGAACCATTATTGTCAAAGCGTAAGTGTGCGACGAAGTTATTCCAATCATTAGGGACCGTAAAAGTTCTGGTTACAATACAATTTCTAGCAGGGCTCAATCTTTCCCCATTGATAATATTGAAAGAATTTGTCCAGCTACCATCTTTATCAGCCGCTTTCCCTAACAGCCAAACGTCATAAGACGAAACATTATTGGACATAAAACCGTTAAAATATAGCGTGTATTGATGACCTGCGATTACAGGAAACCAAGGACCATCTGATGTTAATTCAGTCTTAGCTGATGTGCTAAGATTAAACATCTTTCTAGTGCCGTTGTAATAAAACGAATGTGTTTGAAAATGAGTATTGGGCCAAGGAGTTGCATTATACGCATTTGCATCACCGTCACTTACAAGATTATCGCCACCTACTTGTAAGTTATTGACTTTATCTTTCAATGTCTGGTACTCAACAGACGATACTTTTTGATTGATCTGATCAGCCATTACCTTTTGTTCAGCACTGACTTGGTTAACGGTTCCTTTAACGCTATCAACTTCGGACTTATCGGCTTTATTTAGCAGCATATCCTTAGTTTGCTGCTGCTCGGTACTCAAAGCAGTTTGCTTAGATTGTAGGTCTCCTGTAATACCGGAATATTTACTATCTAAGTTATTAAGTGTCACATTAAGATTAGCCAATTGATTGTTTTGACCAGTTAATGTGTCATGCAGACCTTTAGCGTCAAGCTGAATATTTTGAATATTC
>PPYF01242751.1_pt1 | contig 11449 bp, 10 predicted proteins | sample 1559871 | NCBI WGS metagenome assembly PPYF01 (sample SAMN08240021, study PRJNA423297) | Human gut metagenome, whole genome shotgun sequencing project. | reverse complement strand
CTTTTATAATTACAGATAGTAACTGATATTTATTTGATTACAGTTTGCTCAGAAAGGAATTGTCATGAACAACAGCCTTACCGGATTTCTCGGTACCTATGCCTCGCCTGAAAGCCTGGGCATTTACCGTTTTACCATTGATTTAAGAAACGGGGCAATGTCTTACCCTGAATTATATTATGAAGCCCCTGATTGCAAGTATCTTTCCCTGAGGGATTCCATGTTGGCTTCCCCATTAAAAAGAGAGGGCCGGTCCGGGATATGTCTTTTGGATACAGCCCATAATAAGGAGGAAGCCCTTGCTCAACCGGCAGCGGAATGCTTGGGTGAGTCCTCGCCGGCCTGCTACGCGGCCCAGGATGACCGCTATCTATACACGGCCAACTACCATGAAGGTACTATACTGATATATGAGATAACATATGAGGAAGGTTCCCCCGGACGTAAAAAGAGTCCCTCCCTCCCGCATCTTGAACTGGCTAAAAGAATCCCCATTGCGCCTAAGGCCGGGTGCCATCAGATTTTATTTCACAGCCACTATATGATGGTTCCCTGCCTGCTGCTGGATAAAATGATGGTATTTGACTGCCAAAAGGATTTTACCCTTGTATCAGAACTGGCCTTTGACAAGGGAACCGGCCCCCGCCACGGAATTTTTGACAGGGACCATAAGCAGTTCTTCCTTATCAGCGAGCTGAGCAACCAGGTTTTTGTGTACAGTCTGACAGAAGACGGGGCCGCAGGGACAGACAGCAGCCATAACAGTATATCCCTTCCTGACTTTTCCATGAAGCTCCTGCAAATCTGGCCCATCCTGCCTTTGGATGCAGTATATGAGGAACCGCCTGCATCGGCAGCCATACGCCTGTCACCGGACCAACGTTTTTTATATGTATCCACCCGATTTGCCGAGGTCATAACGGTCTTTAAAATCAGCCATGGGCGGCTGGAGCAAATCCAGCAAACAGGGTGCGGAGGCATCCATCCCCGCGACATGGTTCTTACGCCTGACGGCCGGTACCTGCTGGTGGCAAACCGCACCCAAGGCGGACTGGTCAGCTTTCAGCTCAACCCGGAAACAGGGGAGCTCCTGGACATATGCTCCCGCGTACCTGCGCCGGAAGCTGTTTCCATTGTTCTTTCCCAGCATACTATTTAACCCATATTTCGCCTGAGGAGGTAGAAGAATGATAAAACTTGATATTGGAATCGTAGGTCTTTCCGTTATGGGAAGAAGTCTTGCCCTGAATATGGCTGATCACGGATTTAAGGTGGGCGGTTATAACCGCAGCGCCGCTGTCACAGAGCAGGTCATGAGGGACCATCCTCATGAGAACCTGATACCCTTTTATGACCTTAAGGACATGACGGACGCCCTTGCCCATCCCCGGAAGGTAATGCTGATGATCCAGGCAGGCAAACCGGTGGATGCCGTCATAGAACAGCTGGTTCCTCTTCTTGAAAAGGGGGATATGATACTGGACGGAGGCAATTCCTTCTTTGAAGATACCAGAAGGCGGGCAGCCCTGCTGGCAGAAAAGGGAATCCACTATCTGGGGGTAGGCATTTCCGGAGGAGAGGAAGGCGCCCGGTTCGGTCCCTCCGTCATGCCCGGAGGAAATGCCGATGCTTACGAATCAGTACGTCCCATACTGGAAGCCATTGCAGCCAGGGCCATGGATGAGCCCTGCTGCGCCTACATCGGCCCGGACGGCGCCGGACATTATGTAAAAATGGTCCACAACGGCATTGAGTACGCAGATATGCAGCTGATTGCTGAATCCTATCTTCTGTTAAAATATGTGGGCGGATTCAACAATCAGGAGCTGGCTCATATCTTTAAATCCTGGAACGACGGGGAGCTTCACAGCTACCTGATTGGCATTACGGCCGGTATCTTCCGTGAGGCCGACGACCTGGGGGACGGGGAGCTCATTGACCGCATCAAAGACAGCGCAAAACAAAAAGGAACCGGAAGGTGGGCCAGCATAGAAGCCCTGAAGCAAGGCGTGGATATCTCCATGATCACTTCTGCCTGCACGGCCCGTATCATGTCCAATCATCTGGATGAACGGGAAAAGGCATGGCAGCTTATCCATTCACCGGCTGTCGGCCTCTCTCCTGATAAAGAGTCGTTTGCAGCCATGGTCCGCGAAGCCCTGTATACCGGAAAAATCATCGCATATGCCCAGGGTTTCTCCCTGATGCAGGATGCATCCAGGCTGTACGGCTGGAATCTGGACCTGGGAAAAATTGCTTCCATATTCCGCGCCGGATGCATTATCCAGGCTGTTTTCTTAAATGACATCACCCATGCATTTGAAGCGGAACCAAAGCCGGAAAACCTTATATTCGATGGTTTCTTCCTGTCCCGCATCAACGAGCATCAGGACAGCCTGCGCCAGGCCGTATCCACCGGCGTCATGAACGGCCTTCCCATTCCTGCCCTCTGCAACGCAGTGTCCTACCTGGACGAATTCCGCGCAAAGGCGGCAGGCGCCAATCTGATCCAGGCCCAGCGCGACTGCTTTGGAGCCCATACCTATGAGAGAACAGACCGCGAAGGCATATTCCACCATGAATGGAGGTGGGCTAATGACAATCAGCACTAACCTTACCATCTTCGGCGGCACCGGAGATCTTACCTTCCGCAAGCTTCTTCCTGCACTTTATACCATGGATATCACCGGAAAGCTTCCGGAGGACAGCCGCATCACCATCATTGGCCGCCGGGACTACGACAGCAGCCATTACCGTCAGATTGCCAGGGACTGGGTGGAGAAATTCACCCGGCTCTCCTTTGAGGAAAAAGCATTTAACCGTTTTTCTGAAAAAATAAATTATTACCGGATGGATTTCTCCCGTTTGGAAGCATATCATGGACTGAATCACTATTACAGGGAAAATGATATCCACTCCCACATCTTTTACTTTGCAGTGGCTCCCCGTTTTTTCAGCATCATCACAGAAGGACTCAAACTGGTCCACGGTTCTTCCTCCGGCAAGGTGATACTTGAAAAGCCTTTCGGCGAGAACCTTGCTGCGGCCGCAGCCCTTAACAAAGAGCTGGAAGTGTTCTTTGGCCCGGAGCATATTTACCGCATCGACCACTATCTTGGAAAAGAAATGGTCCGCAATATCCAGGCAATCCGGTTTTCCAATCCTATTTTTACAGACGTATGGAATTCCCGCTATATTGAATCTGTGCAGATTTCCGCCCTGGAGGATATGGGCGTGGAAACCCGCGGCGGATACTATGATGCCAGCGGCGCCCTGAAGGATATGGTGCAGAACCATCTGTTCCAGATTTTGTCCATCATGGCCATGGAACAGCCGGAGGAATTCAGCCCTAAGGGGCTGCACGATGCCCAGCTGGATGTATTCCGCTGTTTACAGCCGGCAGATGCGTCATCCATAGAAAGCACCCTGGTCCTGGGTCAATATGAGGGATACCGCGGCGAACCTCTTGTAAAACCGGATTCACAGACAGAAACCTACGGAGCCCTGCGGCTTTTCATTGACAACCAGCGCTGGAAAGGGACCCCCTTTTACATCCGGACCGGCAAAAAGACAGGGAAACGCGAGATTGAACTGGCTGTCATATTCCGCAGGCCCTATCAGGAAGTAGAGCCCAACATACTAATCATAAAGATTCAGCCCACAGAAGGCGTTTATCTGCAGTTTAATATCAAACGTCCCGGTGATTCTGAGGATATCATACCGGCCAAGATGGATTTCTGCCAGAACTGCAGCCTGATTCATCAGCTCAATACCCCTGAGGCCTATGAACGTCTTATCACTGCCTGTATGGCAGGTGAACGCTCCTGGTTCTCACAATGGGACCAGATAGAGTTTAGCTGGAATTACATCAGCCATCTGAAGGAACTTCACTCCGCAAAGCGGCTGCCGGTGTATCCTTACAGGCCCGGAACCCGTGGACCGGCTGAAGCGGACCGGATGCTGGAACAATATGGGCATAGCTGGCTGTAGGTGTCTGCAAACAGCTGCAGGGGCTTCAGGCGTCTTAGACAGCTTTAAACGGCAGCAGACCACAGGAGGCACAATATGTACAGTAAAGAAGAACAGAAAAAAGCGGCTGCCTGGCAGGCGGCCATGGAGGTAGAGGATAACATGGTGTTGGGCCTCGGAACCGGTTCAACTGTATATTATCTCATGGAAAAACTGTCCGAACGAATCCGCGGCGGACTGAATGTCCATGGGGCAGCCACTTCTCTTGAGACGGAAGGCTTGGCCCGCCGTTTGGGCATCCCCCTTATCTCCCTGGAGGATGCCCGGACCATACACCTGGCTATCGACGGGGTGGACGCTATTGACCCGGATTTCTATTCCATTAAGGGCGGAGGCGGTGCCCTGTTCCGTGAAAAGATCATCGCCTGCAAGGCCCGGCGGGTCTTATGGATTATGGACCAGAGCAAGCTTGTACATTCCCTGAGCGGATGTGTGCTGCCTGTGGAGGTTCCTGCTTTTGCAGTTCCCTATGTGGAGGAACAGGTAAGGGAAGCAGGGTTTATACCGAAGCTGAGGATAAAAAACGGGACAGTATTTGTCACAGACAACGGCAGCCATATCCTGGATCTGACAGGAGGCGTTGAAATGGATTACCCCATGGCAGCGGTTCGTCTCAAATCCATGACCGGCGTCTTGGAAACAGGGCTGTTCGGTGATATCTGCGAAAAAATCATAGTGGGAACGGAAAACGGAACCCAAGAACGCTTCCATAATTGAACTACACAGACAGAAACAAGCGCTCCCAGACACACCAGAAAAATCCCGGACTCTGCATCATACAGAATCCGGGATCTTTTAATATACATATCTGAATAATCTCATCAGCTAATATCCAACAATCATCAATCATCAAACCATTCATCAATCCGTCTATGCCGACTTGGCCCTTGCAGCTGCCTTATCCTCCAGCTTGGATACAAACACCGTGCCTGCAAGATCTCCCAGGCAGTTGTTGGTGGTGGTTCCCATGTCAAACAGGCGGTAGAATGCAGCTATGATTCCTACAATCTCTGTAGGCAGGCCAAAAGCAGTTACCATGACCAGCAGCTTTACGATGCCGCTTCCCGGGATACCGCCGCCGCCAGTGGAAAGAATAGCTGACATCAGTATGATCTTCACCATGGTTCCCAGAGTGACAGGAACACCGATGGTCTGACTGATAAACAGGATGACACAGCCGTACAGGATAACGCTGCCGTCATAGTTCATCTGTGAGCCCAGGGGTACGGTGAAGCCGGAAATAGTCTCCGGAACATTGAATTTCTCCTTGGCCACTTTAATATTAATCGGAATGGCAGCCACACTGGAGCAGGTGGAAATGGTGTATACCCACAGCTCCGCACTGTCCTTTAAAAACTTAAGAGGATTGATTCCTGCGGTCACCCAGATAACTGTGCAGTAAACCAGTACCACATGCACCAGGCAGGCCAAATAATAGGTGCCTACCAGGGTTGCCATGCTGGTAAAGATGCCGGCTCCGTACTTTCCGAAGGAATCCCCCATCAGGAAGAATACGCCGATTGGAGATACCAGCATAATCATGTTAATCAGTGAAAATACCATATCATTGAGCACGTTCATGCCCTTGATAGCCTTCTCCTTGTGCTCCGGATTCTTCATCCTTAAAATCGCCACGCCCAGCAGAATCGCGATGACTACGGTCTGAAGGATATTGCCGTCCGCAAAGGTCTGGATAATATTGGATGAGAACATTCCTGTGAAGAAATCAGCTACCGTGATGTCAGCGCTGCCCGTTACTTCCTTGGATGCCAGTCCTGTAAAATTAGCTATGGTGCCCGGCTTTACAATGGATGTAACCAGGATGCCGATGGCGCAGGCAACCAGTGTGGTGATAACATAATACGCCATAATGCGGAAGCTGATTCTTCCCAGTGTCTTCATATCCTTCTGTGAAACAACACCCGTCACAATGGTAACAAGCACCATTGGAACAACAATCATTTTAATACAATTCAGCCAGATAGTTCCGATAAACCCAACTTTAGTCATTGGTTCCCCGATGACGATTCCCAAAACCGCTCCCAGCAGCATAGCTGCAAATATCTGCGTGGATAAACCTATCTTTTTACCAGCTATCTTCATATGTCAAATCCCCCTTTATCGTAAAGAATCCAGTTCACGTATAATCGCTACCGCTTTTTCCGTATCCTCCCTTGAAATATCTCTGTAAAATACCAGTCTTACCTTATCCTTTAACACCGGCTTGATTAATAACCCCTTTTCGGCCGCCTTGCCGCAGTACTCCCCTGGTGTAAGGCCCAGTCCATTGGCATCCAGGACAATGATATTGCTCATGACCTTCCCATATACCTTTGTGTTCTTTAAATCCTTTAGCTGCTCAGCCGCATAGGCAGCATTGGCGTTATCCTCTGCCAGCCGCTCAATGTTGTGCGTGAGGGCATACATTCCAGGCGCTGCAATCACGCCTGCCTGCCTCATGGCTCCGCCTAAAAGCTTTCTCTTGTCCCTGATCTTCATGGAAAACGCTTCAGAACAGCATACCAGGGAACCGATAGGCGCCCCCAGCCCCTTTGAGATGCAGAACATCACCGAATCCACATATTTGCACATTTCCCGTGCTTCCACGCCCAGGGCCACCACTGCATTGAACATCCTGGCTCCATCCATGTGGACAGGAACCCCAAACTCCTTTGCCAGCTCATGAATCGCTTTCATCCTCTCTAACGGGACACAGGTACCGCCTGAAAAATTGTGGGTATTTTCGATGCACAGCAGGGCAATCTCCTGGCTCTCCAAAATGCGGCGCATGTCGTCAAGGTCCGGCAGGTTATCCTGGTCCAATTTATATGTAACCGGTTCAAGCTGCCCGATGGATGGGTCAAATACCACCTTCTCGCTTAAGTAGATATGCTGCATCTCATCTACCATCACCTTCTGGCCGGGCCTGCAATAAGCCAGAATAGCAGATGTATTGCCCTGTGTTCCTGACGGGAACAATACAGCCGCCTCTTTTCCTGTCATCTCTGCCGCCAGGTCCTCCAGTTCATTGACTGCCAGATCCTCTCCCCTTCCTTTGGAATCCGTCCTTCCGTCATCCCCCAGCTTTGCCTCCAGTATGGTCTCCAGCATTTCCCTGGTTGGCATACTGATAGTGTCACTTCTCAAATCTACCATTTCATTCCCTCCTTAATGGTTATATGGTATTAATAAGCAATATTTATGCCATTTTTCTTCTTTGGTATGGAAAAATACGAAAAAACAGCTATATTCAGAGATATTTTTACTAATATCTGCAAAATATAGCTGTTTTTTTGGTTTTCTGATTCAATTATTGATGGACGGATGGAAATATATCCCAGATTATGTCAATCTTTTCCATTTGTCGTTTTCTGTCATGTGTCGCAGATTATATCAAAAGCGTCGCACAGCAACATGTAAGACGCTTTCTGCGACATGAGATACGACTTTGTATGCGACACGATATACAGAATTATATGTGGCATAATATACGGCACTATTTACAGCATTATATACGGCACACTATCTATAGCATTATATGCGGCACACCATCTATAGCATTATATACAGCACACTATCTACAGCATTATATACAGCACACTATCTACAGCATTATATACAGCACACTATCTACGGCATTATATACAGCACACTATCTACGGCATTATATACGGCACACTATCTACGGCATTATATACGGCACACTATCTACAGCATTATATACCGCACACCATCTACAGCATTATATACAGCACACCATCTACAGCATTATATACAGCACACCATCTACAGCATTATATACAGCACACCATCTACAGCATTATATACGACACACTATATACAGCATTACCACTGGTACAACATTCATTATACCTTTCTATACTGTGCATGCCGCATAAAACCATGGACCGTCACTCCATTCCGAATTTTTTGATATACCTCCAAATCGTACTTCTGTGTATTCCAAGAATCCGGGCGGCTTTTGTTTTATTGCCTCCGGCCTGCTCCATAGCCTGGGCCAAACACTCTTCAGTTATTTCCCTGCTTATATTCTCCTGACCCGGTTCCTCCTGACTTCTGTTTACGCGGCCTTTAGTTGCTTTGTAATTCCCTATTCCATTACTTCCCAGAAAGCCACTGCTATTTCCCCTCTGTTCCATTTCGCAAGGCGGTTCATAGTTTTGAATCACATAGCCAGCAGCTTCCCCTGATATGACAGAGGAATCGCATATGATACGCACCTTCTCCATAAAATGCCTCAGCTGGCGGGCGTTTCCCGGCCATCCGTAAGAGGTAAGCACCTTCTCTGCCGCAGGGGTAAGGCAGCATTTTCCCCCGCTTTCCCTGAGAAACAGATTAGCCAGATCAGGAATATCCTCAACCCGTTCCCTGAGCGGCGGTATCTTTAGGGTCAGCACATTAAGACGGTAAAATAAATCTTCCCTGAATTTGTGCTCACCTACCAGCTCCATCAGGTTTTTGTTGGTCGCTGCAAATATCCTGATATTCACGGGAAAGACCCGGTCGCCGCCCAGACGCATGACCTTACGCTCCTGTAAAACACGCAGCAGCCTGCTCTGAAGGGACATGGGCATTTCCCCTATCTCATCCAGGAAAATGGTCCCATTGTGAGCCAGCTCAAAGAGCCCCATCTTTCCGCTGCGCCTGGCGCCGGTAAAGGCACCGTCATCATATCCAAAAAGCTCACTCTCCAGAATTCCCTCGGGAAGAGCCGCACAGTTTACAGCAACAAAAGGACCGTTTCTGCGGCTGCTGGCATTGTGCATGCTCTGGGCAAACATCTCCTTACCGGAACCCGTCTCACCCAGCAAAAGTACAGTCAGGTCCGTATGGGCGTACCTCTTTGCATGCTGGATACACTGATTCATCTGCTGGCTGCTTCCGCATATATCCTTAAATGAATAGGTGGCCTGAAATCCCTTGATGCCTTTATCCCTGATTTTATGTTCCCCTCTGGTGATGGTTCCCGCATCATTGAAGGTGATAACCGCACCCAATATCTCTCCATTTTTATATGTTAAGGGAATCATATCATAAAGAATATCAGCCCCATTAATGGAACCTGTCTCCTGTATGATTTCCTCTCCTGTTGCCAATACATCATGGACTGCCTCAAAGGCGGGCAGCACCTCTGTTATGGGCGTATCGTAAACCAGCCCGCCCGGATTTGGCAGGTAAGGCTTGGCAACACGGTTCATCCAGGTAATATTTCCTTTTATGTCAACTGCTACATACTTTTCATTGGTGGTATTGAGAATGGTCTTAAGCTCCTCTGCCTTTCTGGTAGCAGCCTTGACCGTGGCAATCAGCTTCTCTGCTTCCTGACACGCATAGGACAATGACTTGTCCGTCAGCTCAATGCGGACTGCGGGCAGTCCCAATTCTCTGGCATAGCGTGTCTGGATAAGCCCGCCCACAATCACGTCTACCCCTTCATTTTTAAGCTTCTGGATTTGATGGTACGTATCATCTTCATCCACGGCAAATATCTGCCGTATGCTTACATTCAGAATGGGATTTAAACGCTCCAAACCGCTGAGAAGGTTGTTATAGCCAATGACCCCGATGTTCCTTCCATAGCTGCTGGCCTCAATCAGGGTGTCTGCCATATCCTCAAAGGGGATGGGGATCTCCACCACCGGCAGGTCCACTACCTTGCGTATCCGCAGCGCTGTGGCCCCGCGGCCTAATATAACGCTGACCCCGCGCCTGAGCATCTCCGGAACCAGTTCCGGATCCCATACCGTGACGATTACATCCTTATCCAATTTTTTGAATATTTTCTGTGCCTGCTCCACGAAGTCTTCGCTGAAAGCGGCGTACCAAATCTGGCTCATGGAAAGTCCTCCGATTCTTCACCACATAATCACATCAAGCTAAACCGTCTATATCCATATCTCTGATTCGTTTTACCACATCCAAATCCGCCGGAAGCCACTCTACATCATCGAACTGTTCCCTGTTCATCCAACGGGCTGATTTGTGCTCTTTCAGTTGAATTTTCCCCTCTGCAATCGAGCATAAATAGCAATGCATCATCAGATGGAACTGGGGATAATTACATTCAACTGTCATCAAAAATTGTTCCACGATAGCGTCAATACCCAGTTCCTCTTTTAACTCTCGCAGCAATGCCGCCTGGGGAGACTCCCCTTCTTCAATTTTCCCACCAGGGAATTCCCAACCACCTTCAAACTCTCCATAACCTCTTTGGGTACCTAAAAATGTTCCATCCTTATGCAGAACCGCGGCTGCCACTTCAATCTTCTTCATCCTAATGACCCCAGCTTTGTAGAATTATATTAATCAAATGAGCCTTTGCTTAAAATCTTGTTCACACCATCATTATATTTTAATAGCAAATGTGTTCTATGCCATGTCAAGAAGTCCCTATCTGGCTCAAACTCTTTACGAACATTAAGTCTCTTCCCTTCATAAGGTCTGAGGCTTTCATACAATGCCGCATCCGTTTTCGCACTGTCAGATACGATTAACTTTAAATCATCTGTAAAGCTAATAAAACCTTTATCAAATGCCTTATCTATAAGCGGAGATAGACAGATTCCATTTCTTGGATTGAGCCGATTATCTTTGTCCTCTGACCATGGAACAATATGGGATGCTACTAATAACTCCTTTGTTTTAATGCCAGTTACAGCACATTGAAACCCATACTCAAGCTTAACTTGATTTGCAAAAACTTTTTGTGCCGCTCCTCTTGTTTTAGAACTGCCTTCTTGATCCTCTACTCTATAATTTCCTCCCTCCTGCCGTTGATAAAACTTGACTTCCTCATCCATTCCACTGGATATTTCTTTTGATTCTTGGAGTACCCCAGGTTTAAAACTTAATAGATGAATAAAGTCATTCTTGGTAATTTTATTCATACCATATTGATTAAAAAAATGCTCCCAGTTCTTCCCGCGGTTACGAAATTCCCACTTAAAATCTTCCAGTTCTTCCTGTAACAAAGGCTCATCAAAAATAAATGCTTTTGATATAATTCCTTTCACCCTCTTACCCTCTATGGACTGGATTTTACTAATTTTTCCAGCTCCAAAGAAATAAAATTGTCCCTTTATCTCAGATGCCTTCTGCTGTCTGCGATAGATGAATAAGTCTCCATCTTTTACCTGATTATAATGGTCAATGTCCCAGCAATATGCTTCAAAATCAACATCTCCATACGCACTACCCTTACCCTTTGTATCAAGTATGAAAAAATTGGTACCCTGCATCTCTAATTCATCTCTGTATAATTCTAAGTTTTTATTCATATTGCACCCTCCCCATAGAATCTCCTTTATTTATTCAAATGTCTCAAAAAATTCAGCCATAGAACAGTCCAATGCCACTATAATCTTTTCAAGACTCATAATTGATAAATTCCGTTTTCCAT
>PPYF01103460.1_pt1 | contig 11450 bp, 11 predicted proteins | sample 1559871 | NCBI WGS metagenome assembly PPYF01 (sample SAMN08240021, study PRJNA423297) | Human gut metagenome, whole genome shotgun sequencing project. | reverse complement strand
TCTTTCGGGCAGTCATAAAAGGCTTTGCAGCATCCCTGAAAAACATTATGAACCATATTTTCCAGTACGATTTCCCGTTCATGGCGAAAATCATCCAGATGGCATCCGATACTGATATCAACGTCAGCAGGAACATAAAATTTTGCGGTAATCCCGCGAATCAGTTCCGTATGGTGAAGACTTACAATTCCCAGTGTTTCCAGTTTCTTTAAATGAAACTGAATGGAAGACGGAGAGATTTTCAGTCTGTCTGCGAGAAACTTTGGCGTTACCGGTTCGCCTGCCAGACGAAGCTCACGAAGGATTTCCTGACGACAGGGACTCATATAAATTTCCAGTTCTTTTTTGGTAGATAAAACAATTATTTTTTTCATGCAAAATTCCTCCCCATTTATATTAAAATCATTACATGAATTATAACATTACATAATATGTAATGTCAAGAGCAAAGCAGTATATAATTTTGACTCGCCGCTGTGAACGGAGTGAAAAGTAATAAATGGTAAAAAGGATTGTTCTTGCATGACAGGGTAAAATTCGCTAGAATAAGTCTTAAAGTAAAAGAATTGGCGGGTAAAGTGAAAGAATCACCGATAAATGGGAGTGTGAACAAATATGAAATACATTGAGAAATCAGAAAGGAAATCCCTTGGGGCAAAAACAGAAGATGAGCTGATGAAATATATTCTGGAACAGCCCGTGGAACCGGGGGAGAAGATACCCAATGAGTTTGAGCTTGCGGAGAAGTTTGGCGTAGGTAGGAGTACCATTCGGGAGGCGGTAAAAGGTCTGGTATCCAGAGGAATCCTGGAGGTGCGCCGCGGTTCCGGAACTTATGTTATAAATACAAATCCTCTGGACATAGACCCTCTTGGGCTTGGAAAAATAGAAAACAAATATCAGCTTGCTCTTGACCTTTTCGAGGTACGTCTTATGATTGAACCGGAGATTGCAGCGGCAGCCTGCAAAAATGCGACAAAAGAAGATCTGCTCCGTCTGAAAAAGCTTTGTGACCAGACAGAGGAGCTGTATATGAGCGGAAAAAATCATATCAGCAAAGACATAGAATTTCATACCTGTATTGCACAGTGCAGCAAAAATCAGGTTGTGGAAATCCTGATACCGATTATCAATAAGGCAGTTCTGACCTTTGCCAATATTACTCACAGGCTGTTAAAGGACGAAACCCTTGAGACACATCGGGCAATTACGAAAGCGATTATGCGGAGAGACTCTGTGGGAGCGAAATGTGCAATGATTATGCACCTGACATATAACCGCCAGACAATTATGAAGCTTATAGATGAAAACGTCTGATGATTTTGGTGGTAATACAGACGAATTTTAAATAATAATAGATGTTTTGCACAAAAAGGCATGTTTGTCCAATAGGATAAATGTGCCTTTTTTGTGCAAAAGATAGAAAGGAAAATAGATACGTCATATGTATTGAATGCGAAATATGGGGCATATATAATTTAGACATAATAACAAAAGACGTCAGATGTTATGGAAGGAAATAAGAAAAAAGAATGCAGATGCAGCATTCTGAGAGATATGTAGGAGGAGTTTTTTCATGAGTAACGAAACAGCAACCCTGGATCCTACCCGCCTGATTCTGGCTGCAATAATCGGACTTGCGATTCTGCTTGTTTTGATTATTAAATTCAAAGTACAGGCTATGGTAGCTATTCTTGTGGGCGCTATCGCAATCGGACTGATTGCAGGTATGCCATTTAACGACATTGTAACTGCTGTAAATGATGGTATAGGAAACACCCTGAAAGGCATCGCGCTTCTCGTAGGACTTGGTTCCATGTTCGGAGCCATACTGGAAGCATCGGGCGGCGCCCAGACTCTGGCTGTGACAATGGTCAGACGTTTCGGAGATAAAAAAGCAGCCTGGGCGCTTGGAATCACAGGACTTGTTATTGCAATGCCGGTGTTTTTTGACGCAGGTCTGATTATCTTAATCCCGCTGGCATTTTCCCTTGCCAAAAGAACAAAACGCTCATCTTTATTCTATGCAATTCCATTACTTGCAGGACTTGCAGTAGGACACGCGTTCATCCCGCCGACACCGGGACCAGTCCTTGTAGCAACTATGCTGAACGTAGAACTTGGCTGGGTTATTCTGGTAGGTATTTTCTGCGGAATCTTTGCCATGATCGTAGCCGGGCCTGTATGGGGCTCCATCTGTGGAAATAAATTTATGGTTCCTGTTCCGGAACACGTAGCAGAGCAGGAAGACATTGACGAATCAAAACTTCCGAACTTCTGGACAATCGTTGGAATTATTATGATTCCGCTGGTACTTATCATTCTGGATTCCATTTCAGGTGTGGTACCTGCATTAAGCGGAGTTGCTCCGATTTTTGCTTTCTTCGGAGAGCCTTTTGTAGCCCTTCTTATTGCCACAATCGCAGCAATGCTGATTCTTGGTGTGAAGCATGGCTACTCTATGAAAGAACTTGAAAAGATTATGACAAAATCTCTGGAGCCTACAGGTTTGATTCTTCTTGTAACAGCCTGCGGCGGCGTACTGCGTTATGTACTGCAGTATTCCGGACTTGGAGAAGTGATCGGAAACGCGGTTGCCTCCGCGAGCCTGCCAATCGTTGTGGTAGCTTTCGTGGTTGCTGCGCTTGTAAGAATCTGTGTAGGTTCTGCTACAGTTGCTATGACAATGGCGGCCGGTATCGTGGCAGCGCTGCCTGGTATTGCAGAGCTTTCCCCACTGTACCTTGCATGTGTGACAGCAGCAGTTGCAGGCGGCGCAACTGTATGCTCCCACTTTAATGACTCCGGTTTCTGGCTTGTAAAATCACTTGTTGGAATGGATGAAAAAACAACCTTAAAAACATGGACAATCATGGAGACCCTGGTTGGAGGAACCGGATTTATCGTAGCGCTTATTATTTCATTTTTCGCATAACAAAATTTGCGACAGAAGCATAATGGAACCGTCCTGGAGCGTGTTTGAACAGGGACGGCGGAGAGGAGAATTTCTATGGAATTAAAGAGTCAGGAAATGCGAAGACTTGCCCCGGAGCTGGATCCGCTGAGAATCGGTACAGGATGGAAGCCGGAAGATTTGTCCAAGACACAGGTCATGATTGAGAGTACCTTCGGTGACAGCCATCCCGGAAGCGGACATCTTGATATTCTTGTTGAGGAAGTAAGAAAAGGAATTGAAGAAGCCGGAGGACACGGCGCCCGCTACTACTGTACAGATATCTGTGACGGCGAAAGTCAGGGAACGGACGGAATCAACTACAGTCTGGCAAGCCGCGAAATGATTGCAAATATGATTGAAATACACGCAAATGCCACACCTTTCGACGCCGGAGTTTATCTGGCAAGCTGTGACAAGGGAATGCCGGCAAACCTGATGGGACTTGCAAGAGTAGATATTCCGGCAGTTGTAGTACCGGGCGGAACCATGAATGCAGGTCCGGAAATGCTCACTCTGGAGCAGTTGGGAATGTACAGCGCCAAATATCAGCGCGGTGAAATTGACGAGGAAAAGCTGAACTGGGCGAAATGCAATGCCTGCCCAAGCTGCGGCGCCTGCTCTTTCATCGGAACAGCCTCCACTATGCAGATTATGGCAGAGGCTCTGGGACTTGCCCTTCCGGGAAGCGCCCTGATGCCTGCCACAAGCCCGGATCTTCTTACCTATGCCAGAGAGGCCGGAGCTTTGGCAGTGAAGCTTGCTTCCATGCCGGGAATGCGCCCAAGTGAGATTATCACAGAGAAGAGCTTTGAAAATGCAATCCTCGTTCATGCGGCAGTTTCCGGAAGCACCAACTGCCTGCTCCATATTCCGGCGATTGCTCACGAATTCGGCATTGAGATTACGGGAGACACCTTTGACAGACTTCACAGAAATGCCCGTTATCTTCTTGATGTGCGTCCGGCAGGAAGATGGCCTGCAGAATGCTTCTACTATGCAGGCGGCGTTCCTGCGATTATGGAAGAGATTCGAGAGCATCTCCATCTGGATGTGATGACAGTTACCGGAAAGACTCTTGGAGAAAACCTTGATGAATTAAAGAGAAACGGATTCTATGAAAGATGCGGCAAATGGCTGGAAGACTTCAATGCCCGCTATAACGTGAATCTGAAAAAAGAAGACATTATCCGTTCTTATGACAACGCAATCGGAACAGATGGAAGCATTGCTATTTTGAGAGGAAATCTTGCGCCGGAGGGAGCAGTGATCAAGCACACTGCATGTCCGAAGGAGATGTTCCAGGCAGTGCTCAACGCCAGACCTTTTGACAGTGAGGAAGAATGTCTGGATGCAGTTCTGAAACATAAAGTAAAAAAAGGCGATGCTGTATTTATCCGTTATGAAGGTCCGAAAGGAAGCGGAATGCCGGAAATGTTCTATACATCTGAGGCGATCAGCAGCGACAAAGAACTTGGAAGAAGCATTGCCCTTATTACAGACGGCCGTTTCTCCGGCGCATCTACAGGTCCGGTAATCGGACACTGCAGTCCGGAGGCAGTAGACGGCGGCCCTATCGCTCTGGTGGAGGAAGGCGACCTGATTGAGATTGACGTACCTGCCAGAAAGTTAAATATTATCGGTATTCACGGAGAACGCAAATCCATGGAAGAAATCGACGCTGTTTTGAAAGAGCGCCGCAAAAACTGGAAACCGCGTGAACCGAAATACAAAAACGGCGTTCTTCGCCTGTTCAGCCAGCATGCAGCAAGCCCGATGAAGGGTGCATATCTGGAATACTGATTTCGTCAGAGGAGGCTCATATGGAAACAAAGATAAACGGAACTAACTTCGAGAGCTATACACACAAATTCATCACCATCGGAGAGATTATGCTCCGTTTAACTCCTCCTAACTACGAAAAAATCCGTATGGCGTCATCCTTTGAAGCAAGCTACGGCGGAAGTGAGGCAAACATAGCGCTGGCGCTTGCAAACCTTGGCATTGACAGCACCTTTTTCACCGTTGTACCTGATAACAGTCTGGGAAAAAGTGCTGTCCGTATGCTGAGGAGCAATGACGTACATTGTGCTCCTGTTATCCTGAGTACGCCAAAGGAAACCCCGACGCACAGGCTTGGATGTTATTATCTGGAAACAGGCTACGGGATTCGCCCCGGAAAGGTGACCTATGACAGGAAAAACAGCGCCATTACGGAATATGATTTCGGACAGTATGACTTCGATAAACTTTTAGACGGATTTACATGGCTGCATTTAAGCGGAATTACCCCTGCTCTTGCGCCAAACTGCCGGGAAATGATTCTTACCTGTCTGAAAATTGCAAGAAAGAAAGGACTTACCATCAGCTTCGACGGAAATTTCCGAAGCACTCTCTGGAGCTGGGAAGAGGCGAGAGATTTTTGTACGCAATGCCTTCCCTATGTGGATGTGCTTCTTGGAATTGAGCCGTATCATCTCTGGAAGAATGAAAAAGACCATTCCAAAGGGGATATAAAGGACGACATTCCTTTGCAGCCGGATTACGAACAGCAGGATATGGTATTTCAGGAATTTGTGAAAAAATATCCCAATCTGAAATGTATAGCCCGCCATGTGCGCTATACCCACAGCGGCAGTGAAAACAGTCTGAAAGCTTATATGTGGTATGAGGGACGTACCTTTGAAAGCAGGCTCTTTACCTTCCATATTCTCGACAGGGTGGGCGGAGGCGATGCTTTTGCCAGCGGTCTGATTTATGCGATGATGAAAGAGTATACGCCTTCGGATATGCTGAATTTCGCAGTGGCAAGCAGCGCGATCAAGCATACCATTCATGGAGACGGAAATATCACCGACGATGCAGAAACCATTCGAAATCTGATGGATATGAATTACGATATAAAAAGATAGATTTGAGAGAGGAATGAAAGACAATGAAAACACTTGAAGAACAGTTTTATGATTTTGCAGTAGTTCCCGTTGTTGTATTAGAGGACGCGAAAGATGCAGTTCCTCTTGCAGAGGCTCTTGTAAAAGGCGGACTTCCATGCGCAGAAGTTACATTCCGTACAGATGCGGCGGAGGAATCTATTCGTCTGATGTGTGAAAAATATCCGGAAATGCTTGTAGGCGCGGGAACTGTTCTTACGACAGAGCAGGTTGATCGTGCAGTGGCAGCAGGAGCGAAATTTATCGTAAGTCCGGGATTTGATGCGGAAATCGTAGATTACTGTCTGGAAAAAGAGATTCCGGTTCTTCCGGGCTGCATCACTCCGTCTGAAGTGGCGCAGGCTGTTAAAAGGGGTCTCAAAACCGTTAAATTTTTCCCGGCAGAGCAGGCTGGAGGACTTCCGATGATCAAAGCAATGGCAGCTCCGTATACCATGCTGAAATTTATGCCGACCGGAGGAATCAGCACAAAGAACCTGAAAGACTATCTTGGATTCGATAAGATTATCTGCTGCGGCGGAAGCTGGATGGTAAAAGGCGACATGATTAAAAACAAAGAGTTTGACAAAATCGCAGAGATGACAAAAGAAGCTGTAGAGCTGGCTGCATCTGTCCGCGGATAATAGCAGGGAGGAAAAACAATGAATCTGAATTTAAGACCGAAAGAAGAATGTACTTTTGACGCTGTTTCCCTTGGAGAGGTTATGTTAAGACTGGATCCGGGCGAAGGAAGAATCCGTACTGCGCGCAGCTTCCGTGCATGGGAAGGCGGCGGAGAATACAATGTAGTTCGTGGTTTAAGACGCTGCTTTGGACTCAAAACAGCCGTGATCACAGCTTTTGCAGACAATGAGGTTGGTATGCTTATGGAGGATTTCATCCTGCAGGGCGGAGTGGACACCTCCCTCATCAAATGGATGAAAACAGACGGCATCGGCAGAGTTTGCAGAAATGGAATTAACTTTACAGAAAGAGGCTTCGGAATCCGCGGCGCGATCGGCTGCTCTGACCGTGCAAATACAGCGATTTCCAAAGCAACACCGGAAGACTTTGATTTCGAGTATATTTTTGGAGAGCTTGGAGTGCGCTGGCTTCATACAGGCGGTATCTATGCGGCTTTATCCGAACAGTCCTGCGAAACTGTTCTGGAGGCGATTAAGACTGCCAAGAAATATGGAACTGTAGTTTCCTACGACCTGAATTACCGTCCTTCCATGTGGAGTGCGATCGGAGGACTGGAAAAGGCTCAGGAGGTTAATAAGGAGATTGCGAAATATGTAGACGTTATGATCGGTAATGAAGAAGATTTCACAGCCTGCCTCGGTTTCGAGATTGAAGGAAACGATGAAAACTTAAAAGAACTGAATCTGGACGGCTACAAGAAGATGATTAATCACGCAGCAGAGGTTTATCCAAACTTTAAGGCAGTGGCAACAACTCTTCGTGAGGTAAAAACAGCAACTGTAAATGACTGGAGCGCTATCTGCTGGGCAGACGGAGAAATTTATCACTCCAACGAATATAAAGGTCTTGAGATTATGGACCGAGTAGGCGGAGGAGATTCCTTTGCATCCGGACTGATTTACGGACTTATGACAACCGGAAACGCAGAAATTGCCGTAAATTACGGAGCAGCTCACGGAGCTCTTGCAATGACAACACCTGGAGACACAACTATGGCAAGCAAAAAAGAAGTAGAAGCTATTATGAGCGGCGCCGGAGCACGTGTAAAACGATAAAAAATGAAAAAACGCTGAATTCCTGTATTTGGGAATTTGGCGTTTTTTCATTTGGGGTTTCCGCATCATATTCGTTGTACTAGATTTGTTTAATTAAAAAAAGCTCCATAGGCTGTTTATATTCCGGAATGTCAATCACAAATCCTCCACAGTCCTGATATCCCAGCTTTCTGTAGAAATGCTGCGCTTCTTCATCAACCTGAGTAGAGGTCAGAAGCATATGATAGCCTCTGGATTTCATATCTTTTTCCCAGTGCTCCATGAGAAGAGTTCCATATCCTTTTTTCTGGCTGCTCTCTTCAATAAAGAGCATTGTGCAAAAAGGGGTATTGTCCCAGAAAAGATTATATCGCAGCAGACCTGCGGGTCTGCTGTTTTCCAGAAGAACATAGCCGCGCTGGTCGCGGACTTTGTTTTCAAACTCTGTTTCAGGCAGATGCCTGTCAAGGCTGTACCAGAATTCTTTATCACTGCTTTGCATATATCTGATTTCTAACATGGAAAAGTCTCCTTATATTTCTGCAACATACATTAGAGGATGATTTATGGTCAGACTTTTTTACAGGCGGCATTCCAACTGGCAGTCATAGGGTTCCGCCTCCACATGAGCCTGATTGTAGACCTCTGCTTCCACACATCCCATTTTGCGGTAAAAAGCCTGACTTTCGACTGCGGAATGGGCAGATATGTATAATTTTTCTGCACCGTGTTTTTTTGCCCATTCTTTTGCTGCAAGAAACAGTGTTTTGCCGATTCCGCTGTGCCTCATATCCTCGGAGACATGAATGCTGGAAAGGTCCAGATATTTTTGCTCTTCGTCAAATACCCCGGATTCAACAGATACGAAGCCTTTTAAAACGCCGTCATAAAAGGCAGCATAAACAAAACCGCCTGTTCTGACTGTGTTTTTGAGACACTGAATCAGGATTTTATAATCCTCTTCACTCCAGTCATCGGTGAAGGGATCGTCTTTGATTACCCATTCGCTGCCCTGCCGTCTCCAGCATTTTACAACAGTCTGGTGTCGTATAAATTGTGAAAATAATTCTCTGTTAATCTCGTTTTCCTGTAATTTTCTATATTCAATCATTTCTGTAAAACCTCATTTCTGTAATCTTTATTTTGCTTTATATCAGAAATATAGCCTGCACTTATTATATCAGGAAATTGTAAAAAAATAAATCATAAAGAGAAAGGGGGGAAAGGGCTGGCAGTTTAGGAAAGGAGCAGATATGCGGGAAATGATTTGATTATCACCATTATATTTGTTATACTTCTTTAAAGTCGAAGGGGGGAATTGGAATGAAATTTGTTATGTCTTATAGCTGCGGCAAAGATAGTACTCTGGCGCTGCATAAAATGATTGAAGCAGGAAATGAACCGATTGCGTTGATTGTCATGGTGAATGAGGAGGCTGAGCGTTCTTTCTTTCATGGGGCAGATTATAAAATGCTTCAGGAATATTCAAAAGCGCTGCAGATACCGCTTTTGCCCACGAAAACAACAGGAGGGGAATATCATATCGCAATGGAAGAAAGCCTGAGAAAAGCTGTTGATATGGGAGCGGAAGCGGCATGTTTTGGGGATATTGATATTGAAAGTAATCGGGCATGGAGTGAAGAACGCTGTGCCAGCGCAGGGATTAAAGCTGTGTTTCCTCTGTGGAAGAGAGACAGGTCAGAGAATGTATATGAATTAGTAGAAGCAGGGTATAAGTGTCTGATTAAATCCATCCATAATACAATACTTCCAAAGTCTTTTTTGGGGAAAATTTTGAATCAGGATGTGATTGATGAAATGAAACAGTATGGCATTGATATTTGCGGAGAAAACGGAGAGTACCATACGCTTGTAATCGATGGACCGATTTTTCAATCGCCCATATCCTGTACACTTGGAGGAGTGTTGGATTTTGGGGAATATTCTGTAATCGAAGCAGCATCTTAGTTCATATAGCTCTTGGCTTATGCATACACTGTAAAAACAGCGTCTTCGGAGGCTTATCCTTGAAAGATTACATAGAAGAACGCGCAGTGGAAATCGCCAATTATATCATCGAAACCAAATCAACCGTGCGGCAGACGGCGGGGAAGTTTGGGATTAGCAAGTCTACGGTACATAAAGACTGTACCGAACGTCTTAAAGACATCAACCCGTCCCTTGCGTCTGCCGTGCGCAGTGTCCTTGATGTAAACAAGCAGGAGCGTCACATCCGCGGCGGGCTGGCGACGAGGGAGAAGTATTTACAACAGCATAGCTAAATATCGTAAGGAAGAATGCATAGAAAGTAAAAACAGGCAGGCGCATAAGCGCCTGCAGAACGAAGAGAGCTATGGCGAATAACATACCATAAGTTTACTTGTGTTGTTACGGAAAATAGAGTAAAATCAGGGGTATATGTGATATGGAAGGTATGGTTACATAGTAAGAGGTTGGTGATTTATTGTGGAGAAAGTATTTGATATTTCACGGTTCGATAAATATAGAGAAGATAACAGAAGAGAAGTGAAGAAAGCTAATGGAGGATTACCGGTTTCATTATGGGACACATATTCTTCTTTTGCTAACTGCTATGGCGGTGTGATTATTTTAGGTATCAAAGAGGAAAAAGATGGAAGCTGGCGAACAACGGGATTACAAAATGAATCGAAATTGCGCAAGGATTTTTGGGATACCATTAATAATCCAAAGAAAGTCAATCTTAATTTATTAACGGATGATGATATAGAAACGTATACAATAGGCGAAAGAAAAGATGTCATAATGGTAATCTATGTTCCTATGGCAAAAAGAGAGCAAAAGCCGATTTATATTAATAGTGATATTTTTAATGGAACATTTCGCAGAAATTATGAAGGAGATTACCATTGTACTCGGCTACAAGTAAAGGCGATGCTTCGTGACCAGACAAAAAGAACGATGGATATGGAGATTTTGGACAAGGTTTCTATGGAAGATTTGAATTATGATACAATTCATGGATATCGTAACAGTCATAGAACTTTGAAGGAAGGACATCCCTTTGAACGGCTGAATGATTATGAATATTTAAGAAGTATTGGAGCAGCGGCTGTTTCAGAAGAAGATGGGCAGTTGCATCCAACAGCCGCAGGTATGCTGATGTTTGGAAATGAATATAATATTGTTCGGCATTTTCCTGAGTATTTCTTAGATTATAGAGAAGAAATGGATTCGGCAATTCGTTGGACTGACAGATTACAATCCAGTTCTGGTGAGTGGTCAGGTAATGTTTGTGATTTTTATTTCAGAGTTTATAATAAGATAATAAAAGATATCAAAGTACCATTTAAAATGGTCGGAGGAGAACGGGTGGATGATACACCGGTTCATAAAGCACTTCGAGAAGCTTTGGCTAATTGTCTGATCAATGCGGATTATCATGGAGTTCGTGGTGTGGTAATCAGAAAAGAGACGGATAAAATTATTTTTGCTAATCCCGGATATGTGCGAACCGGTAAGAAACAAATGCGTTTGGGGGGAGAATCCGATCCGCGAAATAAGTCGCTTATGAAGATGTTTAACTTGATTAATATAGGTGAACGTGCCGGAAGCGGTGTTCCCAACATTTTCAATGTATGGAATGATGAAGGATTTGTTGAGCCAGAGATTGAAGAAAGATTTGAGCCGGACAGAACAGTTCTGACTCTATCTTTTGTAAAAAGAGCGACGGAAAAAAGCGACGAAAAAAAGTGACGAAAAAAAGAAAAGAGCAGTATGAAAAAATCCTTACCTTTATGCAGCCTGATGTATGGTACAAAGCAAGTGATTTAATGAATGTGTTAGGGG
>PPYF01603619.1_pt1 | contig 11451 bp, 11 predicted proteins | sample 1559871 | NCBI WGS metagenome assembly PPYF01 (sample SAMN08240021, study PRJNA423297) | Human gut metagenome, whole genome shotgun sequencing project. | reverse complement strand
GGTCGAGAACAACGGCGAGGTACGCCCAGCGCTTACCCGTCCAGATATAGGTCACATCACCGCACCACACCTGATTTGGTTCCGTTACGGCGAACTGTCGCTCAAGATGATTCGGGATAGCAACGTGCTCATGACCGCCACGCTTATACCGGTGAGTCGGCTGCTGGCAACTGACCAGCCCCAGCTCTTTCATGAGTCTGCCAGCAAGCCAGCGCCCCATCTGGTAGCCTCTCTGGGTTGCCATTGTGGCGATGCTTCTTGCTCCGGCAGAGCCGTGGCTGATGCCATGCAGTTCAAGTACCTGGCTGCGTAATACAGCCCGTCTGCCGTCTGGCTTTTCAGGACGGTTTTTCCAGTATTTGTAGCTGCTGCGATGGACCCCGAACACATGGCAGAGAGTGGCCACAGGATAACGCGCCCTGAGTTTCCCGATTATCGAGAACTGTTCAGGGAGTCTGACATCAAGAGCGCGGTTGCTTTGCTGATATCCAGCCGATGACCGACGAATTTGGCTGGTCGCGTCGTAATGCGTTTATTCAGCCGCAGGTGGACGCGGTGATGTTGGAAGGGTTGTCGCGTTTTCCCAACGTGCGCTGCCTGTTCTCCCGCGAGCTGGAGGCCTTCAGCCAACAAAACGGCGAAGTGACGCTAAATCTGAAAGCGCCAGACGGTCAACGTGAAACGGTGAAGGCTCAGTGGCTGGTGGCCTGCGACGGCGGCGGCAGCAACGTCAGACGTTCTCTGAACGTGCCGTTTGAAGGTAAAACCGCGCCGAATCAGTGGATTGTGGTGGATATCGCCAACGATCCGCTCAGCACGCCGCATGTGTATTTATGCTGCGATCCGGTGCGCCCGTATGTCTCTGCCGCGCTGCCGCACGCGGTGCGCCGTTTTGAGTTTATGGTTATGCCGGGGGAAACCGAAGCGCAGCTTAGCGAGCCGCAGAATATGCGCCAGTTACTGAGCAAAGTGCTGCCGAACCCGGACAACGTCGAGCTGATCCGCCAGCGCGTGTATACCCATAATGCTCGTCTGGCCGAACGTTTTCGTATTGACCGCGTGCTGCTGGCGGGCGATGCGGCGCACATTATGCCGGTCTGGCAGGGTCAGGGATACAACAGCGGCATGCGCGATGCTTTCAACCTGGCATGGAAACTGGCGCTGGTGATTAACGGTAAAGCCGACGATGCGCTGTTGGATACCTACCAGCAGGAACGCCGCGACCACGCCAAAGCGATGATCGACCTCTCCGTGACCGCTGGCAACGTACTTGCGCCGCCCAAACGCTGGCACGGCGCGGTACGCGATGGGGTTTCCTGGCTGTTGAACTATATTCCGCCGGTCAAACGCTACTTCCTTGAAATGCGGTTTAAGCCGATGCCGCAGTACCACGCCGGGGCGCTGGTGCGTGAAGGCGACGCGAAAACTTCACCGGTCGGCAAGATGTTTATCCAGCCGAAGGTGACGCTGGAATCGGGCGAAGTGACGTTGCTCGACAACGTCATCGGACCGAATTTTGCGGTGATTGGCTGGGGCTGTAACCCACTATGGGGCATGAGCGAGGCGCAGATCCAACAGTGGCAGGCGCTGGGGACGCGTTTTATCCAGGTCGTGCCGGATACGCAGATACATACCGATCAGGATAACCACGACGGCGTTACCCGCATAGGCGATACGCAAAACCGCCTGCGCGCGTGGTTTGCCCAGCACAACGCCGCGCTGGTAGTCATGCGCCCGGACCGCTTCGTGGCCGCCATCGCCATTCCGCAAACCCTGGGCAACACCCTGAATAAACTGGCGTCGGTGATGACGCTCACTCGCGCTACTGCCGACATTCCTGTTGAAAAGGTTGCCTGATATGCACGCTTATCTTCACTGTCTTTCCCACTCGCCGCTGGTGGGCTATGTCGACCCGGCACAGGCTGTGCTCGACGAGGTTAATGGCGTGATCGCCAGCGCTCGGGCACGTATTGCGGCGTTCGAACCTGAACTGGTCGTGCTGTTTGCCCCCGATCACTACAACGGATTTTTCTACGACGTGATGCCGCCGTTCTGTTTAGGCGTTGGCGCTACGGCGATCGGCGATTTTGGTAGCGCGGCGGGGGAATTACCGGTGCCGACAGATCTGGCTGAAGCCTGCGCCCACGCGGTAATGAAAAGCGGTATCGATCTCGCCGTGTCCTACAACATGCAGGTCGATCATGGCTTCGCGCAGCCGCTGGAGTTTTTGCTCGGCGGCCTGGATAAGGTGCCGGTGCTGCCAGTGTTTATTAACGGCGTCGCAACGCCGCTGCCGGGCTTTCAGCGTACCCGCATGCTCGGTGAAGCGATTGGCCGTTTCGCCAGCTCGCTGAATAAGCGCGTGCTGTTTTTAGGCTCCGGCGGGCTATCGCATCAGCCGCCGGTACCGGAGCTGGCGAAGGCTGATGCCCATATGCGTGACCGCCTGCTCGGCAGTGGCAAACAGTTACCTGAAAACGAGCGCGAGCTGCGCCAGCATTGCCGCCTTTGCCGCCATTTCTGCTTTTGGCAACTGGCGCAGCGAAGGCCGTTATTACCGCCCGATCCCGGAGTGGATCGCCGGATTCGGCTCCCTGAGCGCCACTACACAGAACTAAAACAGAACTGAATATGCAGGAGAACATCATGACTTACCAACCGCAAACCGAAGCCGCTACCAGTCGTTTTCTGGAAGTGCAGGAAGCAGGCGAAACCCTACGCGTGCATTTCAATGACTGTGGGCAGGGCGATGAGACCGTCGTGCTGTTGCATGGCTCTGGTCCTGGCGCGACGGGCTGGGCAAACTTCAGCCGTAATATCGATCCGTTGGTACAGGCCGGATACCGGGTGATCCTGCTGGATTGTCCTGGCTGGGGCAAAAGCGATGGGATCGTTAACCGCGGTTCGCGATCCGATCTCAACGCCCGCATCCTGAAAAGCGTGGTCGATCAGTTGGATATTCAAACAGTCCACCTGCTGGGTAACTCGATGGGCGGTCACAGTGCTGTGGCGTTTACCCTGAGCTGGCCGGAGCGCGTGGGCAAACTGGTATTAATGGGCGGCGGAACGGGCGGCATGAGCCTGTTTACCCCGATGCCGACCGAAGGTATCAAGCGCCTGAATCAGCTGTATCGTGAGCCGACCATCGAGAACCTGAAGCTGATGATGGAGATCTTTGTCTTCGACACCAGCGACCTGACCGAGGCGTTGTTTAAGGCGCGCCTGAATAACATGCTGTCGCGTCGCGATCACCTGGAAAACTTTGTCCAGAGTCTGGAGGCCAACCCGAAACAGTTCCCGGATTTCAGCCCGCGTCTGGGTGAAATCAAAGCCCAGACCCTGATTGTCTGGGGACGCAATGACCGCTTTGTGCCGATGGATGCCGGTCTGCGCCTGCTTTCTGGGATTGCCGGTTCTGAACTGCACATCTACCGCGACTGCGGGCACTGGGCGCAGTGGGAACATGCGGATGCCTTTAACCAACTGGTGCTGAATTTCCTCACACGCTCTTAAGGAACGGACATGACGAATCGTAATCTTGAGCAGCTAGCCGCCGATTTACGTCAGGCTGAAGAAAAAGGGGAAGCCATCGCCCCACTGCGTGAATTGATTGGTGTGGATAACGCCGAAGCGGCCTACGCCATTCAGCGCATCAACGTGCAGTACGACGTGGCGCGCGGCCGTCGCGTGGTCGGGCGCAAAGTGGGGCTGACGCACCCGAAAGTGCAGCAACAGCTGGGTGTCGATCAACCGGACTTCGGTACGCTGTTTGCTGATATGTGTTATGGCGATAACGAAACCATCCCGTTTTCCCGTGTGCTGCAACCGCGTATTGAAGCCGAAATTGCGCTGGTGCTGAACCGCGATCTGCCCAATACCGACACCACTTTTGACGAGCTTTACAACGCCATAGAGTGGGTACTTCCCGCGCTGGAAGTGGTCGGCAGCCGTATCCGCGACTGGTCGATCAAATTTGTTGATACCGTGGCGGATAACGCCTCCTGTGGCGTGTATGTGGTCGGCGGTCCGGCACAGCGTCCGGCAGGATTAGATCTGAAAAACTGCGCGATGAAAATGACGCGCAACAACGAAGAGGTCTCCAGCGGGCGCGGCAGCGAATGCCTGGGACATCCGATCAACGCCGCCGTCTGGCTGGCGCGCAAAATGGCCAGCCTCGGCGAGCCGCTGCGTGCCGGAGACATTATTCTCACCGGAGCGTTAGGTCCGATGGTGGCGGTGAATGCGGGCGATCGTTTCGAAGCCCATATCGACGGTATTGGTTCAGTCGCCGCCACCTTTTCAGCGGCGGTTACAAAAGGAAGTCAGTCATGAGTAAGCGTAAAGCCGCCATTATCGGCTCCGGCAACATCGGTACCGATTTGATGATAAAAATTCTGCGTCACGGCGTGCATCTGGAAATGGCTGTGATGGTTGGTATCGATCCAGAATCTGATGGCCTGGCGCGTGCTCGACGCATGGGCGTTGCCACCACCCATGAAGGGGTGACAGGGCTTATCGCCATGCCGGAATTCGCCGATATCGACATCGTGTTTGACGCCACCAGTGCAGGCGCGCATGTGAAGAACGACGCCGCGCTACGTGCCGTTAAACCTGGCATCCGCCTGATCGACCTGACGCCCGCGGCAATCGGTCCTTACTGCGTGCCGGTGGTGAATCTGGCAGCCAACGTTGATCAGCAGAACGTCAATATGGTGACCTGCGGCGGACAGGCGACCATCCCAATGGTGGCGGCAGTTTCTCGCGTGGCAAAAGTCCATTACGCCGAGATTATCGCCTCGATCGCCAGTAAATCGGCGGGGCCGGGTACCCGCGCCAATATCGACGAGTTTACCGAAACTACCTCGAAGGCGATTGAAGTGGTCGGCGGCGCGGCAAAAGGCAAAGCCATTATTGTCCTTAACCCGGCCGAACCGCCGCTGATGATGCGTGACACGGTGTATGTGCTGAGCGAAGCGGCCTCTGAGGTTGAAGTTGAAGCGTCGATTAATGAGATGGCGGTGGCGGTACAGGCCTACGTGCCGGGCTATCGCCTGAAACAGCGTGTCCAGTTTGAAGTCATCCCGGAAGATAAACCGGTGAATCTGCCGGGTATCGGCCAGTTCTCTGGGCTGAAAACCGCGGTGTATCTGGAAGTGGAAGGCGCGGCGCACTATTTACCCGCCTACGCGGGCAACCTCGACATTATGACCTCCAGCGCGCTGGCGACCGCTGAGAAGATGGCGCAGTCCCTCGCTCGTCAGGCAGGAGAAGCAGCATGAACGGTAAAAAACTCTATATCTCTGACGTGACCCTGCGCGACGGTATGCACGCTATTCGTTCATCAATATTCGCTGGAGAATGTGCGCCAGATAGCCAAAGCGCTGGACGACGCACGGGTTGATTCTATTGAAGTGGCCCACGGCGACGGTTTACAAGGTTCCAGCTTCAACTACGGCTTTGGTGCACACAGCGACCTGGAGTGGATTGAAGCGGCGGCGGACGTGGTGAAGCATGCCAAAATTGCCACGCTGTTGCTGCCGGGTATCGGCACTATTCATGACCTGAAAAATGCATATCAGGCCGGCGCACGGGTAGTGCGCGTGGCGACCCACTGCACTGAAGCGGATGTGTCGGCCCAGCATATTCAGTATGCGCGTGAGCTTGGCATGGATACCGTCGGTTTTCTGATGATGAGCCATATGACCACACCGGAGAACCTGGCACAGCAGGCGAAGCTGATGGAAAACTACGGTGCGACCTGTATTTATGTGGTCGATTCCGGCGGCGCAATGAACATGAGCGATATTCGCGCCCGCTTCCGCGCACTGAAAGCGGTGCTGAAGCCTGAAACAGAAACCGGAATGCATGCGCATCACAACCTGAGTCTTGGGGTGGCGAACTCGATTGCCGCAGTAGAAGAGGGGTGTGACCGTGTCGACGCCAGCCTGGCAGGGATGGGCGCAGGCGCGGGCAACGCACCATTGGAGGTATTTATCGCCGCTGCGGATAAGCTTGGTTGGCAGCACGGAACCGATCTCTACGCACTGATGGACGCCGCCGACGATTTAGTGCGTCCACTACAAGACCGCCCGCTGCGGGTGGATCGTGAAACGCTGGCGCTGGGCTATGCCGGGGTGTACTCCAGTTTTCTGCGTCATTGCGAAGTGGCGGCAGCACGTTATGGCCTGAGCGCAGTAGATATTCTGGTGGAACTGGGCAAACGTCGGATGGTGGGCGGCCAGGAAGATATGATCGTCGACGTAGCGCTGGACCTGCGCAACCGCAAATAAAAAATGATTACGCGGCTGGCAACGTATCAGCCGCGATTCACCTGCATCGTGACCTCAGAGGGACATCTTATGACGACCCGTACCTCCGCATCTTACCGCCTGACGTTGACCGTTGGGCTTTGCTTTTTAGTTGCCCTGATGGAAGGGCTGGATTTACAGGCCGCCGGTATCGCTGCCGTCGGTATCGCCCACGCGTTTGCGCTGGATAAAATGCAGATGGGCTGGATCTTCAGTGCGGGCATTCTCGGCTGCTGCCCGGCGCGCTGGTGGGCGGCATGCTGGCCGACCGCTATGGCCGCAAGCGTATTCTCATTGCCTCTGTGGCGCTGTTCGGCCTGTTCTCGCTGGCGACGGCGATTTCCTGGGATTTCTCATCGCTGGTGTTTGCCCGTCTGATGACCGGCGTCGGGCTGGGCGCGGCGTTGCCGAATCTGATCGCGCTGACTTCCGAGGCGGCGGGCCCGCGTTTTCGCGGTACGGCGGTGAGCCTGATGTACTGCGGTGTGCCGATTGGCGCGGCGCTGGCGGCAGCGCTCGGGTTTAGCGGCCTGGCCTCCGCCTGGCAAACGGTGTTCTGGGTAGGCGGGGTGATCCCGCTGCTGCTGGTGCCGCTGTTGATGCGCTGGCTGCCGGAATCTCAGGTTTATACCCAACAAACGCAGGTGGCCGCCGCACCGTTGCGCGCCCTGTTTGCGCCAGCGACGGCGAGTGCCACGCTGCTGCTGTGGTTGTGCTATTTCTTCACCCTGCTGGTGGTGTATATGCTGATCAACTGGCTGCCGATGCTGCTGGTGGAGCAGGGCTTTCGGCCATCGCAGGCGGCAGGCGTAATGTTTGCTCTGCAAATTGGCGCGGCCAGCGGCACGTTAATTCTCGGGGCGTTAATGGATAAACTGCGCCCGGTGGTGATGTCGCTGCTGATCTACACCGGGATGTTGGCTTCACTGCTGGCGCTGGGTACGGTGTCGTCATTGAGCGGCATGCTAATGGCGGGATTTGTGGCGGGGATGTTCGCCACCGGCGGGCAAAGTGTGTTGTATGCGCTGGCGCCGCTGTTTTACAGCACGCAGATCCGCGCCACAGGCGTGGGAACCGCCGTCGCAGTCGGGCGTCTGGGGGCGATGAGCGGTCCGCTGCTGGCAGGGAAAATGCGGAGGCGTTATGAGCTGGCGGCCCTTTTTGTATCTGATTATTAATCCCCACCCGCTATTAAGCGCCCGGCGCGGGCATCTGCGTCTGGTGCAGGGTTGACTTTGCATTCTGTTAACAAACGCGGTATAACAAACCTTCTTTGGATGTTTAGATGTCCATACGTTTAGAAGGTTATATGCAAACAACACAACAAAATGCGCCACTGAAGCGCACAATGAAAACGCGTCACCTGATTATGCTTTCCTTGGGCGGCGTGATTGGCACAGGATTATTCTTCAATACCGGGTACATCATTTCCACCACTGGAGCGGCGGGAACGCTGCTGGCCTATCTGATTGGTGCGCTGGTGGTCTGGCTGGTTATGCAGTGTCTGGGCGAGCTGTCGGTCGCGATGCCGGAGACCGGAGCGTTTCACGTTTATGCCGCGCGCTATCTTGGTCCGGCTACCGGGTATACCGTGGCCTGGCTTTACTGGCTGACCTGGACCGTGGCGCTGGGTTCGAGCTTTACCGCCGCTGGATTCTGTATGCAGTACTGGTTTCCACAGGTGCCGGTATGGGTCTGGTGCGTGGTGTTCTGCGCGATTATTTTTGGTCTGAATGTTATCTCCACGCGCTTTTTTGCCGAAGGGGAGTTCTGGTTCTCGCTGGTCAAAGTGGTCACTATCATCGCCTTTATCATCCTCGGTGGGGCGGCGATTTTCGGCTTTATTCCGATGCAGGATGGCTCGCCCGCGCCGGGGCTGAGTAATATCACGGCAGAAGGCTGGTTCCCGCACGGTGGCTTACCGATTTTGATGACTATGGTGGCAGTGAACTTTGCTTTTTCGGGTACCGAACTTATCGGCATTGCCGCCGGTGAAACGGAAAACCCGCGCAAAGTTATCCCGGTAGCGATTCGTACTACCATCGCGCGACTGATTATTTTCTTTATCGGCACCGTGTTTGTGCTGGCAGCGCTGATCCCGATGCAGCAGGCGGGCGTGGAGAAAAGCCCGTTTGTGCTGGTATTTGAGAAAGTAGGGATCCCGTACGCCGCTGATATTTTTAACTTCGTGATCCTGACGGCTATTCTTTCTGCAGCGAACTCCGGGTTATATGCCTCCGGGCGCATGCTGTGGTCGTTGTCGAATGAACGTACGCTACCGGCCTGTTTTGCGCGAGTAACGAAAAACGGCGTGCCACTGACGGCGCTGTCGGTCAGTATGCTCGGTGGTGTGCTGGCGCTGTTTTCCAGCGTGGTGGCCCCGGACACGGTATTTGTTGCGCTGTCGGCAATCTCCGGGTTTGCGGTGGTAGCGGTGTGGCTGAGTATCTGCGCCTCGCATTTTGTTTTTCGTCGCCGTCATCTGCAACAAGGTAAGGCATTGAGTGAATTACATTATCGCGCGCCGTGGTATCCGCTGGTGCCAGTATTAGGTTTTGTGCTGTGCCTGGTGGCCTGTGTTGGGCTGGCATTCGATCCAGCGCAGAGAATTGCGTTGTGGTGCGGGTTACCGTTTGTTGCGTTGTGCTATGGTGCTTATTTCCTTACTCAACCCCGAAACGCAAAACAGGAGCCAGAACATGTCGCAGAATAATCCGTTACGCGCTCTTCTTGATAAACAGGATATCCTGCTGCTGGATGGCGCGATGGCGACGGAGCTGGAAGCGCGAGGGTGTAACTTAGCCGACAGCCTGTGGTCAGCCAAAGTGCTGGTAGAAAACCCGGAGCTTATCCGCGAAGTGCATCTTGATTACTACCGGGCGGGGGCGCAATGCGCGATCACTGCCAGCTATCAGGCGACGCCGGCGGGCTTCGCCGCGCGAGGTCTGGATGAAGCGCAGTCGAAAGCGCTGATTGGCAAAAGCGTGGAGCTGGCGCGTAAAGCCCGTGAAGCGTATCTGGCAGAGAACCCGCAGGCGGGAACGCTTCTGGTGGCGGGATCCGTCGGGCCTTACGGCGCGTATCTGGCGGATGGCTCTGAATACCGTGGCGATTATCATTGTAGCGTTGAGGCATTTCAGGCGTTTCATCGCCCGCGCGTGGAAGCCTTGCTGGATGCCGGGGCCGATCTGCTGGCCTGCGAAACCCTGCCGAATTTTTCCGAGATTGAGGCGTTGGCCGAGCTGTTGACCGCATATCCGCGTGCGCGGGCGTGGTTCTCATTTACCCTGCGCGACAGCGAACACCTGAGCGACGGTACGCCGCTGCGTGACGTGGTTGCGTTGCTGGCGGGTTATCCGCAGGTGGTGGCGCTAGGCATTAACTGTATTGCGCTGGAAAACACCACCGCTGCGTTGCAGCATTTACACGGTTTAACGGTGCTGCCGCTGGTGGTGTATCCGAACTCGGGCGAGCATTACGATGCCGTGAGCAAAACCTGGCATCATCACGGTGAACATTGCGCGCAGCTGGCGGATTATCTGCCGCAGTGGCAGGCCGCTGGCGCACGGTTGATTGGCGGGTGCTGTCGCACCACGCCTGCGGATATCGCCGCGTTAAAAGCGCGAAGCTGAGGGTTTATCGGGTCTACATCGTTCATTGTAGGCCTGATAAGCGCAGCGCATCAGGCATTGCCGGATGGCGGCACAAGCGCCTTATCCGGCCTACAAAACCACAAAACGTTATGCCGCATCCGCCAGAACAAACATGCCGTACGGATGGATTTCAAGATAATACTGCTCGCCGACGTCCGGTTGCAGACGCGTAGCGTTGACCTGCAATAATATCTCCTGCCCGTGCCATTCCACCGTCACTTCATACTGCGGCCCCATATAGGCGACATGGCGGATCAAAGTGCAGCGGGCGCGGCAGATGATAGCCGTAGATATCAACGTATCCGTCGCTGAAGGTTGCCGGGAACAGGTTGGCATCGCCCATAAAGCTCGCCATAAAGCGGGAGGCGGGCTGGCGGTAAAGATCCTGCGGTGAGCCGATCTGCATGATGTGTCCCTTGTTCATCACCAGCACAGTATCAGAAACCGCAAAGGCTTCGCTCTGATCGTGAGTGACGTACAGCGAGGTGATATCAAACTGCTTTTGCAACTCGCGGATCTTGTCGCGCATGCTGCGACGCAGGTTGGCGTCGAGGTTACTCAACGGCTCATCAAACAGCAGCACTTTCGGCTTGAGGATCAGCGCGCGGGCCAGCGCCACGCGCTGCTGCTGCCCGCCGGAGATCTGATCGACAAAGCGGTCTTCGAATCCTTCCAGATCCACCATCGCCAACGCCTCTTTGACGCGGGCTTTCAGCTCTGCGCGCGGTACGCCGAGCATTTTCAGGCCATAACCGACATTCTCTCCCAGCGACATATGCGGGAACAGGGCATAGGACTGAAACACCATACAGATATCGCGCTGCTGAATAGAGCGATGGGTGACGTCTTCGCCATCAATGAAAATTTGCCCTTCGCTCGGTTTTTCCAGCCCGGCAACCAGGCGCAAAATAGTGGTTTTGCCGCAGCCGGACGGGCCGAGCAGCGTCACCATTTGCCCCTGCGGGATGGTGAGGTTGATATTGTCGATTACCGTATTACTGCCAAATCGTTTAGTGACGTTGCGCAGTTCAACGAAATTTTTCTGAGTCATAGTGCGCTCCATTACGCCTGGTTTTTGGCTTTTGAACGGGAGGTACGTGATTCACCGATCAGCCAGTCAAAGATGAAAATAATCGCCAGCATCACCACGATCAGAATGGAACCGTAGGCAATCGCTACACCGTATTCGCCATCTTCCACGCGGTTGAGGATGTAAGCCGTCGCTACGCGGGTATCCGGCGTGACGAGGAACACAATGGCGCTGACGGTGGTAATGGCGCGCACAAAGCTGTAAATCAGCGCCGAGAGGATCGCCGGGCGCAGCAGCGGCAGCAGGATGTGCGTAATGGTACGCAGGGAACCGGCGCGCAGGCTGAGTGAGGCTTCATCGAGCGATTTATCGATTTGGCCCGGTAATGACTCCAACTTATTGATAGTGTTTTATGTTCAGATAATGCCCGATGACTTTGTCATGCTGCTCCACCGATTTT